>Ga0181339_1000076_pt1 | contig 39055 bp, 70 predicted proteins | sample Sp13VDMM110DD_FD_130101 | JGI IMG/M metagenome (GOLD analysis project Ga0181339, IMG submission 130101) | Freshwater viral communities from Lake Michigan, USA - Sp13.VD.MM110.D.D | ecosystem: Environmental > Aquatic > Freshwater > Lake | place: USA: Michigan | collected 2013-04-23 | reverse complement strand
TGCAAGCAGCAGCAGAGGAGCCGCAGCAATGAACGGGTTCCCGGTCCACCACAGAAACGCTACCATGACTATCAAGATCATGGCCCACTATAGCATGGATTACTGATTATGGCTGCTGGTCGCCTCTTTTTGCCGGGATGGATGCCCGCTCTGGACAATAACGGAGCGCCGATTCCTGCTGCCTCGGCCTATTTCTATCTCAACGAGACGGACGCGCTGGCGTCAATCTACGCTGACGACACCCTGTCGGTGCCATTGTCCAACCCGGTATTTGCAAACTCGTCGGGCCGTTTCCCGACGATCTGGGCCAGTGACGCCGTAACGTACAGCTACAGCATCTCGGCACCCTACGGCCCGGCTGGCATTCCGTTCACGGGCGACGGCCTTTCTGTTTCGCAGGGCGTGGCCATCATGGTTGCGGACGCAGCCGACGCAGCGGCTGATGAGGCAGCGGCCAACGCGGCGCAGACCGCAGCGGACCTGGCGGAGATTCAGGCCATTGAGGCCGCAGGATCGACTGCGCCCGCTATTGCCGGGAAGCTGAACCGGAACGGCGATAACGCCCAAGCCGGATTGCTCGCTGCCATCGGGGCGGTAGCGAGTGCCGACCTTGCCGACGATACGGGCGCGGAGCTGGTGGGCGTTATCGCGTCGGGAACGGGGGCGGTTGCGCGGACGCAGCAGGCAAAGAACAGAGACATCGTCAGCGTGACCGACTTTGGCGCGGGGCAGGGCGGGGACGATTACGCGAAGATTGTCGCCGCCCTCGCCTCTGTCGATACGGCAGGCGGCAAGGGTGGCTCAGTTTATTGGCCAGCCGGGGTCTATTCCACATCTCAAAAGATCGTGGTTCCTGATCGCGTTCGGCTGGTTGGGTCTGGGTCCAGGTCTTGTATTCTCAACGCGGCTTTTAATGGCGTCATGCTGGAGTTTGACAGCACAACCAACTCAGGCCTAGAGGGCTTCCGGCTTGGCCTGGGGTCTGGCGCTGCGGCGGTTGGCATCGACATTAAAACCACCCTTGGCGCTTCGGCTCGCTTCCATCGCTTTTCCGACTTGGAGATCGCGGGCGGTGCTGTCGCGGGGCAGATCGGAATCCGCATGGTCGCCACGGCAGGGCAGATCATCGCGGAAAACGTCTTTAACGAGATCGTGACGTTCCAGGTTGATAAACCTCTCATCGACACAGACACGGAAGGAAACTTCTGGACGGCCTGTAGTGCCGATACATGGGGATACTCGGTCACTAGCGCTCTGCTTTGCCAAGGGCTGGCCAATCAATATCAATGGCGCTTGGCGGGCAATCCTTTGGCCGGAAGCGTGGGCTATACGCAGACCGGCGCAGGGAACATTGCCGACATTGTCGCAGATATCGGAGTGGACGCCCTCAGCATCTCTGCTGACTCCCGAAACATCGTTCGTATCCAGCGCCCTGAAGGACTGACGCCGCTTGGCACTGTGGGGCGCGGCAACGTCATCATGGACCGCGATACGTTGATTGCAGACCGTGTGATGTCGCGCGGGGTTGCGGCAACGTCCGGTCAGTTTGCCTTGACAAGCGAGTGGGGGAATGCCGCTACGGTTACTGATGTTGTGGGCGATGACGGCTGCGTGAGGTTTACGGTCAACTCAGCGGGGACCGGGCAAGCCGCGTTTCCCTATGTGACCTTTACCTTCAACAAGCCGTTTCCATACACGCCTATGATCCAGAGCGTTCAGCGGAGCGGCGGAAGTCAGTTCACGGTGGTTGAGTATTTTGGCCTGAGCGAAACAACGACGACCTGGCAGTTTCGGTGGGCTGGAACGCCGGTTGACGGCGAGTCCTACCTGTTCACCGTGAAGGTTGGCTAAATCGGCACTTCCGCCGATATTCAGGAGTAACGAAGATGGCTGATGATCCAGAAGGCGAAGGCCCGGTCGGTGAGGACCCCCTTCCGCCCCTTTGCGTCCGCTGCAACACGCGGCACAGAGGGCAATGCACCCCGCCTCCTGGCGGTGGTGGTGACGGCGACACAGTAGGGTAGCCGATGCTGACGGCCTATTATCTGGTTTTGGCCGTGGTGCTTCTCGCGGCGCTGGCGACCCCGTCGTCGCGAAGGGCCGTTCTGGTCATGGTCTGGTCGTGGGCCGTCAGCGCTTTCATGGGGTCCGTGGGTATGTGGGACTTCAGTCTTTACGTCGATGCCGTGGCATTTTGGGGGCTGTTCTGGTGCGCCGCTAAGGGATCACCGAGGTCCGCAAACGCCGCGCGGATTACGGCGCTTCTACTTTTCGCGCACTTCGCATTCAGCCTCGCGGATAGGTTGGGCTTTTACGTTCCGGGCGTGTATATGTGGTCTGTAAACGCCTTGGTTCTGGCTGCTGCTTTATCGCTCGTTGGGGGCAAGGATGTTAGATGCTTCGTGGGATTATGTTTGGAGGGCGCTAGGAGCCTTTCTGGCTGTGGCCCCCGGCCTAGTTTGGCTCGTCGTGCGGCTAGTAAGGAAGCGGGACGTTGATTGAATGGTCACTGACTGGCGAGCTATTCTCTTATTCCGCCGCGCTCGCCGGGGCGCTGTGGGGCGTATCGCTTCAGGCGGACTTTGCGACGATCACCATGAAAACGAAAGCGTGGCGGTTCATGCTGGCGTTCATCGCCGCAATCTTCACGGGCCCTTTTGTGCTACACCGCTTTCTCCAAGACGCCCATCCGTCAGCAGCAGCGTTCGCCCTGTTCATGGTGTCGATGCTGTCTCTGGCGATTGGGCCTATTATCGTCAAGCGCGTTACCCAGTGGGCGAAACAGGTGAAAATATCAGTCACGCCGGGAGGCGAACAATGAAGCGTCACATCCATCGGGAGGCATGGTTCTACGCGGCCCTGTTCGGCGTTGCTGCGCTGGTTATATTCATTGGGGCGACATGGCCGTTCCCGACCATGAGCGAGCTGGCCATCGTCGCCGCCGTTATTCGAGGCGCGCTGATCCTGTTCATGTCCGCCATGATCGCCGGTATTGCAGGGCCGGTTAGCAGGTTTGAGCGAGGGGCTTTAGGGCTATGCGTTGGCGGTATGATGCTTACGACGCAGTCTCTGCTGATCCCACACACGCCTTGGGAGGCTTGGGCGTCCATTGCATCCGGCGCGGGCCTCATGGCGTACTTCTGCGCCAAGACAGGCCCCGCGATGTGGGCACGGGTGGCCAGGATCGGTGGCGATGAGTGATACGCCTCCCGATAGCAATCCGCCGCACGGTTGGGATTTGTTCCGCAGCATCGTGGGCGACCTGGCGCGTCCGTTTGCCATCTACGTCACGTCCCTGTCTGCCGCGATTGCAGCCGTTATCATCGCCCTGAAGGTCGAGAACGGAAATGACGGGGCGATAGCCTTGGGTGCCATCGGCGGCATCGTTCTAGGCATCTACACGGCCAAGGCGTGGGAAATGGTCAAGACGGCCATAACGAATACGCCCCCGGCTGGGTAAGGCCGAGGGCGCTGGTTCGTTAATCCTCGACGGCCTCTAGTTCGCCGTCAACCGTGGCAATCACAGACTTGACGCCCTTTAGTTCTGGATATTCTTCCGCAGGAGTCAAAACAGTTCCGGGCGGAACGCTGATAGGATATTGAATCCGCTCATCGGCGGGCGGGTATCCCAGATCGGCATGCTCCTTAGAGCAAAGAGCATAGCCAACCGCATAGGCGGTATCGAAGTTGTCATAATGAGAGCCGATTTGGCGGTTTGATCCACGCGCCTCCGCGCCGTCGTCAGACACTTGCGTTTCGTGACGGGTGACCGTGTAGCGTTTGATTTCGCGCACACGATATTCGACATTAAGTCCGGGCTTCATAGTCATTCTCCTCGGCCTCCGCAGAGGCTAGGCGCGGCAATATCACCGCATCCGAACGCTACCACACCCCGCGTCAAACACCAAAACGCCCCGCCGGGGGTTCAATCCAGCGGGGCGTTCGGTGTGCGAGCGTGTAGGGTGCAAATCCTACTCGTAGCGATTTCTGCTATCCCTTTCGGGGTCTCCAATGGGTGTTAGGAGATTCGCAGCTAAGACCCTTCTATCGCCTTGTCTTAGTTAGATGATGCCCGCAAGCTAATGCGGCCCCGCTCGCCTAACCACACTGCCGCAAACACGCTATAAAGGTCAAGCACGATTTTACGGAGGGCGCGTGTCCAGCAAGAAAACCACCGACAACGAAGCGTTCGTCAAGCGGGTGCAGAAACACCTTGGCGTCGCGCCGGATGGATGGGCTGGGGCAAACACCCTCCGCGCGTGGGAGGCTAAGTATGGGCTGGTTATCCCGCCTATGCCGCCCGGTATGAAGGCCTCAAAACGGGCCATCGACCTCATTCACAGCATGGAGTCATTTCGCGCCCATGCCTACAAAGACCCTGGATCAAAAGACGGACTGCCGATCACGATTGGTTGGGGGTCAACGTCTGACCTGTTTGGCAAGCCCATCAAGCTAACCGACATCTGGACGCAGCAATACGCCAACGACAAGTTTGAGCAGGACTTGGCCAAGTTTGAAGGCGGCGTTCTACACGCCCTAAACGGCGCTCCGGTCACACAGGGCCAGTTCGACGCGATGGTGTCGCTGGCCTATAACATCGGCGTCGGGGCGTTCACAGGATCGACCGTGGCCCGCAAGCACAAGGCTGGCGACTACGCAGGCGCACAGGCCGCGTTCGCCATGTGGAACAAGAACGACGGCAAGGTCATGAACGGCCTTGTGCGGCGTCGGGCTGCTGAAGCGGAGATGTATGCGTCATGACCACCATCCTCCGCCTATTCCCCCTCAAGGTCTGGATCGGCATTGGCGTTGTCGCGCTGATCCTCGCCCTATACGGCGCATACCGCTTTCAGGAAGCCCGCGCGAACCGGGCCGTAGCGGAGGCGCGACAGGCGACCGTAACCGTCGATGCGCTGGATAAGGTGGCGACGGAGACAGAAGCCGTTCGCCAGGATCAACAGGAGAAGCAACGTGAAGTCGATGAAATACCGGGGTCCAGTGATCGCCTGCCTGACGGGTACGGCGATGCTCTTGAGCGGGTGCGGCGCGGGAATAGCGATTCCAGATAGCCTCAAGGCCCCTTGCGTCCCGACGTTCGACGCCAGCACAGCACAAACGCTAGGCGAACTGTCAGGCGGCATCCTCCAAGGCGACGCAGACACGCGCATCTGCTCGGCCAAGAAGGATGCTGTCGTCGCTATCGCTGAGGCGGGGAATCGGAAGTGGTGGGAGGTGTGGAAGTAGCCCCCTCCGCTTTCTGGGTGGCGAGGCGCTGCCGTTGCTCCTCGCGCTCGGCAAAAGCCTTGGCGAAGGCTTCGACACCCTCATCGTGAAGCGTCCTGAATAGCCGTCGCGCAGCCTGTTCCTGCTGCTTGTCGATGATCGTGACCACATCACCCATGACTGGCATCCTCGAATGTGAGCGGCTTCCAATGCGTAAATCCCGTCATGTGGTCGTGAAAGTCGCCGTAATCCCAGCCGTCACGACCGTTCCAGAAGCCGATTGAAAAAAGTGGTAGGTGGTCTTCGGCATCGACCAGCAAAACTGATGTGCCGTCTTTAGGCGCGGTGTCGATGTCTTTCCACGCAGCCCGTTCCCGCTCTGCCGACAGGGCGTCGAGAAGGGTGAGGATGGCCTTGGATGCGTCGTTGGCGTTGTTGTTGCGGCGGGTTGCAGTTGCCTCTCTGGTTTCGTCGGCATAGCGCCCGAAGAAAGTCAGAGCCTCAGCCAACTCCCGCAGCCGCGCCTCGTCTATGGGGGCAGTCATGTTGCGATCTCGGTCATTCCGGCGTTTATGGCATTGCGCCGTCCAATCTGTTCGCGATCCGAATGGACCGAAACAACGACGGGAGACCTCCAACGACGCAGCCAGCGTGGCGATGGGCTCCTAAAGTGAATGAAGACATTGAGACCGGAAAGCACCTCAAGGCCCTCTTCATCACGGCGCATTAGATCGGGTCTGGCGGCAATCAGGATTGTCGCGACCCATCCGTCATCTCTGAGAATGTAGCGGCCAAGATGAACCCAAACGGTTTTTGCCTCGCCCATCCTCACGCCCCTCCGTCTTCGGGGGTGGTGGCGTTGGCGAGTTCCAGCAGAACATCAGCATGGCACGGCGCATCGAGATTGCACCAGCAGGCGAGGTTCTTTCCGCGAAGGGACGGAAGTCCGACCTTGATGTCCAAAATGGCACCTTCGCCCCTGCCTCTTTGCCCCTTCAAAATCGTCAAGATTTGATGTCGCCGAAGTGAAGCGGGCGTCCGCATCGCCCGACGAAACAGGTCAACCGCCGTGGCGGCGTCTCGGATGCCTTCAATCACGGCGAACGGGTTTCCGAACCGCGTTGACCTGTCCACCTTCACAGTGTTCTCGGGCATCCTCCAGCCCTTCGTCCGCTTCAGTTGGACGCGTGTCGGAGCGCTCATCCCTCCCTCCCTGGTGCGTTGGGCTTGGACAGGGCGGCGAGTTTATTCAGGGCCGCGTGAAGCCTGATTGACGGGTATCGTGCCAGTATCGACCGCAAAGCCGCCACGTCGCCGGTGTCGGGCTGGGCGGGGGTGGCTGCAAACCGCATCGCGCCAATGATCATGTCGGCAGCGTCTTGCGGTAGGGAGCGTTCGCGAATGACCTTGATCATCCAATCTCGGTCCACACCCACCGCCTCCCCCTGCGCTCCGGCTGACGGCTGGGCGGCGAGGGTCGCCATGTCGTTTGTCTCGGGGTCGCGCAAACCCGCATCGACAAGGATGGTGTGGATTTCAGCGCCCACATCACCCTCGACACTTTCGGAGCCGTCGCCCTGCGTCCATGTGGTCAAGCCAAGAGCCTCGCCCCACTGACGCATCGTCCAAGATATGCCCGCCTGAACCTTGTCGTCATACAGGTCCAAGTCCCCCTCACCGGCTGTCGTATCGGTCATCTCATTCTCCATTGGATTGCGGTTGCGTGGCGGCTAGGGCGTCCGTGATCTCGGTCGCCAGTTCACGGATGCGGAACAGGATTTCGTGCTTCGGATCGCCCGCCTCTACGGCCTTCGTCAGCAGGTAGAAGCCGCCCGCCATCCCATTCATTTCCTCCACCAGCTTCGGCCCGACCACATTCCAATCGACGGGGGCGGGAGTGGACGAGTTACAGGCCAGACACGCATCCTCGGCAGAGAACGGAACCTCGGCGGGCGGGGATAGGGCGGGGCGGCGGTTCCATGCGGCGATGGCGGCGGCGTCAGTGCCGAACATTTCTGTTGCGGCATTGCAGGTCATACAGCGGACCCACGACTCGCCCATCGCTGCCAACCTGTCGGCTTCACCGCCACAGAACGGGCACGGCAAGAGCACCGGCTTTGTCGTCGTTTGGGTCTGGTCAGTCATGGCGTCACCACATAAGCTGCAAAAGCCAGGGCGAAAAAGGCGACGACCGTAGCGACTTCTAGCAGCGTCGGTTGCCTATCGCGGCGGGGGTGTGTATTATCGTTGTTCATGTCGCGCTGATCTCCAAAATCCGCGATGTGTGGGGCGGTCCCTGCTCTCTCCCAGAAAAGGACCGCCCCTTTCATCCCTAAGCTACAGCTTACTCACCTAATGTCAACCGGATTCTTACGCGAGATCAGCCCGCCCTTGCGTCCGGCTTCTCGCGCCAGGTCGCTGTTTTTGGCGAACGACCTGTTGTGCGGCTCGGTTCCGGCACCGCCTCTCGCCGCGATCTGCCTGAGCCGGTCGGGGTTCTTGAGGGCCATTGCGGCAAAGCCGCGCGGTTTTGGGGTGGGGGTGGTCATTTACTGGACTCCGATAGCAGCACCGAATAACCGGCTTTGTTGCGCTTCACGACCCAATGACGAGGGCCAAGTGCGATACAGGCGAATCCGTGAGAAAAGTCGCTGTTATGATATGCGTAGTGAAAGGCCTGTAGCGCTTCGCTTTGAAGATGCAGGGGCGCGGTAAGGATGGTCTTAGTATCTTCCATCACCCCCCCCTCGCCCGCAGCTCGGTCAGCATACGCCGCGCGTCCCTGGCGACGTGCGCCAGTTCGGGCAGTGCGCGTTCGGCTGAGTTGATGGCCTGGATCAGCGACGCCTCTGTGGCGCTGCGGGATGCCATGACCGATTGAAGCTTCCGAACGGCACAAAAGGCGGACTGCGCACGGTCGAACACCGGGCCGGGGATGGTGGCGCGTTGGGCGGTCATGGGATCACCTTTAGTTCGCCTGCGGCTCGTATGCCGAGGACTCCGTTGTTAAACCGCACTACGATTTGGCCATCATCCACAAACCGAACAACGCCCTCCCAAGTGCCGTTGATCACCCGATCACCAACCGCGATCTCGCGCGGTTCGATAGTCATGATTTCGGAGGGCTTGACGTAAATGTCGGTAAAACCTTTGAGGCTGATCGTTACGTCGTCGTCATAAAGAACACGACCCACCACCGCCCGCACCGTAACCACGTCGCCCTTACGCAAGGCCTTGATCTGTTCTGAGGTGGGGCGGGTCATGGCTGATTGGCTTTCTGAATGGCCGCATCCATGCGGGCCTTGTGCTGATCAAGAAGTTGGCTTCGGGCATCTTCGTGGCGTTTCCGTAGCCCCTTAAGGACAGACGCCAAATCTAGCGCCGTCTTTTCATCGCCCGAAAAAAGAACCTCCCCTGGCTGATGGTACGCCTCGCGGTCGCCCCATCGACGGGTTCGCACCTGCTTTTCAGACACCTTTGTTATCTGTCCTACGTCTTCGCTGTACGGGCCTTTGATCACGGCCCAATCTCCTACATTATGTGTCATCTTGTCTCTCCAACGGCGTCGAGCGCCTTGTCAATCAAGCGCCATACGCGCTGCTTTTCGTCTTCTGTAAGCTCGACCGACGCCAAGGCCCCGACGCCTGCGGACAGGAGGCTTAGGGCCTGTTCGGCGTTGCGGGGGGCGGTCGTGCAGCGGTGTTGCCAGTCGTGCGCGGGGGTCATTGAGGATCACCACATTCATGGATGCGCGGTTTGCGATCCTCGTCAATCCAGACCTGCGCCGTTTCGGGGCGCGTGAACCGCCTGACCTTTGAAAATCTGCCTCCGTAATACTGTTTAACAGGAAGCCACCTTTTCCAGAACCAGAGGCGCGGAACTTCAATCTCGACCGTCCACCACGCATCCTGATGCGGTGCCTCGTTTCGGCAAATCCTATACCTGCTCACTTCAAAGCCTCCCTAATCGAACCAACCGCAAAGGCCAGCGTATCAATCTTGGAACACGCGCACACCAACCGCTTGTCCCCGCGTCGCGTGGTTAGCCAGACGCGGAAGCGGTGGCCGTCGTAACCGCCTGGTGAGATTGAGAGGGTCATGCGGGCACCTTTTTAGCAGGGGCGCGCTTGGGTTCCTCGAATCCGGGCTTGATCGTCAGGAAGGCTTCGATCGACAGGCTGTCGTTCTCGCGCTCTACCTTGCGGAAGCGAGAGGCCATGAACCCGAAGTCTGCGCCCGTAACGGGGCCCGTATTTGGATGCCCTGCTAGGAACGCGACCACGATGTGGGCGCGGCGATCAATGCCGAGACCAGCAATCGTATACGTCTCTCCCAGAGCCAGAGGGTTGGCCCAATTGAAGCCGACGGGCGACGACTCTAGGCTCGCATCCACGCACACCACTTCATCTCCCGGCTTGAAGTCGCACATCAGCTCATCTCCCACATGTTACGGGCCATCAAGTCGAAGCCCTCTTTATCGAAATCTTCCGGCTCATCATCCTCGACAGCCGCAGCGACGCAGGCTGGACACTCGCCATCCGTCATCGTCTCGTTGTCGCGGACGAACGCATAGCAGGTCCGGCACTCGCCGGGGTGGACGACGGTGGGGTCGGAGGGGTTCATGCTGCCACCGACTTGTTATAGCGACCGAGATAATCAGCGGCGGTCAGAACGTCGAACCGTTCGCCGTCAACGCAGCGAGCAATGCCTAGATCGAACAGCTCAATGACAGACGCCAGCGTTCCTTTCTGGACGACAATCCAAGAGCCGCAACCGTGCGGCAAAGGCGGGACGTTGTAATATGTGCGGTCAATCATCTGCGTCTCTCCATTCGCTTCGATAAACCCAACATAAGCCAGACCTTGCGCGGGTGTCAACACCAGAACGGTGTTGCAGACCAACTTTCTTTAGCGTAAGGTATCAATCTCAATCAGGGAGATTTGAATGTCCGAACAATACCTTACGCGACAACAGGTGCTGAACCGCATCCGCGCAGAGATCGACAAGGCTGGCGGCGTGGCGAAACTAGCCGTCAAGCTGAACGTCACGCCGTCCTACGTTTCCAACGTGATGGGCGGCTCAGTTCCGGGGCCGAAGTTCTGCAAGTTGCTGGGCATCAAGCGCGAGAAGCAACTGTGGTCGGTGGTGAAGAAATGAGAAAGCTGCCGTACACCCCGCAAGACGATGCCGAAATCCGCAAGGGGTTTGCCAACGGCGAGACGTTTGGCCAGATTGCGGAGCGCATAGGGCGATCCCGTAACGCTGTGGCTGGGCAGGCGCGACGCATGGGACTCAAGTTCCCCGTCGTCATCAAGTGGACGCCTGACCGCATCAAAGAGGCGTCCGCCATGATGTCCACGCACAGTTACACAGACATTGGCGCACATTTTGGGGTCAGCAAAAACTCTGTAGCGTCGATGGCCAAGCGCTACGGCTTCAAGGGCACATTCAAAAAGGTTGACGTGCTGGATGCCGACGAACAGCAATACATGCTGGACAACTACCTGACCAAGTCAGTTCGGGACATCGGGGCGCATCTTGGCCGGTCTGGATCGACCGTCGCCAAGCGTCTCAAGGCGATGGGACTAAATCAGCCGCGCAGCCGCGCACGGACAGTCACCGTGTTTGCCAAGCCCCGTACGATTACCCGGCCAGAGGCCGCTCCCGAAATCATTCCCGACACGGCCCGCCCCTGGCTCACCCGCCTCAAAGGCGAATGCAACTACCCCTACGGCGAGCGCGGCAACATCCATAGCTGCTGCGCGCCCGTATGGCGCGGGACGCAGATGTGCGAATCACATGCTGCGCTGTGCGGCGGTTACATCAAGGTGGCGGCTTAATGGGCAAGCGATCAGACTTTGAGCGAGTGCCGCGCGACTTCTATCCGACGCCTTATGAGGCGGTGGTGCCGCTGCTGCCGCACCTGGACCGGCTGAGGTGGTTCTATGAGCCATGCGCGGGTGACGGTGCGCTGGTCGAGCATTTAGAAAACACCGGCCATCTTTGCTACGGGGCATCTGATATTGAGATTAGAGAGGGCCTTGTTGACCCCATGCTAGGCGACGCAACGTGCGGCACTTTTGGCGTTCCAGAAGGTTGCCATTTCATCACCAACCCGCCTTGGGATCGTAAGCTGCTGCATCCCATCATCGTCAACCTGTCCAATCAGGCCCCGACATGGCTGCTGTTCGACGCAGACTGGATGCACACGCGACAGTCCGCGCCGTTCATGAACCGCCTTCGTAAGATCGTCAGCGTAGGTCGCGTCAAATGGATTCCTGACAGCAAGATGACCGGCAAGGATAACTGCGCTTGGTATCTGTTCGACAAACCTTCTGACGCTCCAACCGTATTCTACGGGCGCGGCGAGCATCTGCCGGGGGTGGGGGTGTGAGGGTCGAAACGATAGGCGAATGCACCCTGTATTTGGGGGATTGCCGGGAGGCTGTTTCTACTATTGGTCCAGTGGACGCAATCATAACCGATCCTCCGTATGGCGTCGGCTTCAAATACTCCAGCCACGACGACAGGCCAGAGTCCTATGAAGGCGGCTACGGCGCGTGGCTATGGGAGCGTCTCGAAATGGCCGAGGCTCTATGCCTGCCCGGATCGCCCGTCTTTGTCTGGCAGTCCGGCCCCAACCTTCGGCATTTCAACGATTGGTTTCCGCGTGACTGGAGACTTTTTGTTGCGGCTAAAAACTTTGTCCAGATGCGACCAACGGCGATGCAGTGGACCTACGACCCTGTTGCCGTCTGGTGGACACCGGGCGAGAAGCCTTGGAGCGCAGGAACGGCGACCAGAGACTTTCACGTCGCCAACACAGCCCCCGTTGTCGCCAGTCCAGAGAACATGGAGAAGGCGCACCCTTGCCCCCGACCTTTGGATCAAGTCACCCACATTGTTGAGCAATGGGTTCGACCTGGTGGCGTCGTCTTGGACTTGTTCGCAGGGTCAGGCACCACGGCAGTTGCTGCGATTGCAAGCGGACGCAAGTTTGTCGGCTGTGAAATCGACCCGGTCTATTTCGACTTGGCGTGTCGAAGAATCGAAAAAGCAATGCGCCAGCCCCGCCTCTTTGCCGATCCGGTTGCAAAGCCTGTGCAGGAGAGTTTGTTGTGATCACCCTGCGCGATGACCAGACCAAAGCGGTTGAGGACATGCGGACAGCCTTCACACAGGGCCACCAATCCGTCCTGTTCCGCGCTCCATGCCGATTCGGCAAGACTGTAGTGGCGGCATACATGGCCCAGCAATCCACCTTAAAACGCCGCCTGGTCATTTTTGCCTGCCACCGCGACGCCATCCTTGTGCAGACCGCCGCGACATTCGAGAGGTTCGGCATCAAGCACGGGTTCATCGCATCGGGAAGGCCGTCCAATCCGTTCGCACTGGCCCAGGTGGCGAGTGCGGACACACTGCGGAACCGGCTTTACATGCTGAAGGATTGTGCCCTGCTGGTCGTGGATGAGGGCCACCTGTGGAACAGCAAGACGCGGAAACAGATCATCGACGCGGCGAAAGAGGCGGGCGCAAAAATCGTTATCCTGACCGCCACGCCCGTTCGTCTGGACGGCAAGCCGCTGTCCGACATTGCCGACGTGATGGTGTTAGGCCCCACAGAAGCCGAACTTATCGAGCGCGGGTCACTGGCCAGATACAGGGCCTATGCGCCCGTCAGGCCAGAACTAGAGGGCCTGCCCACCCGCATGGGCGACTACGTACAGGCCGAAGTCGAGGAACGCCTTGACCGGCCCTCAATCGTGGGTGACGCCGTTTCGACATGGCAGAAATACGCCCTCGGTCTGCGGACGGTGGTGTATGCGATCTCACGGGCGCACGGTCGGCATGTGCTGGAGGCGTACACGCAGGCCGGGATAGCAGCGGGCTATATCGACGGCGAGACACCCAAGGCCGAACAACGCCGCATCGCTCACGCACTGGCGGACGGGTCAATATCGGTCATCGTGTCTGTTGACCTTCTTACGACGGGATTTGACCTCGCCTCGCTGATTGGCCGCGACGTGTCGATCCAGTGCGTCCAGCTTCTGCGTCCCACGAAGTCGCTACAGCTCGCAATCCAGATGATGATGCGGTGCATGACGGCGCAGGAAGGCGAGGCGGTCATTCTCGACCACGTCAACATGATCATGAACCGTGACGGGACCGTTCATCACGGCTTCCCTGACGATGACCGCGAATGGAGCCTGGAGGGTCGATCCGGCAAACGGGTGGAAGGCGGGCCATCCTTTGATGTGAAACAGTGCGAGTCGTGTTTCGCCGCGTATAGGGCGCATCTGTCCGCCTGTCCGCACTGTTCCAGCGAACGGGTCGTGCGCGAACGTAAGGTTGACATTGAGGAAGGCGAGCTTGCCGAGATACACCGGAAGGCGGTTCAGAAGGTCGAGATGCGGTCCGCCCGTGATCTGGACAGCGTGGCCCGTGTCGCTGCGTCCAGAGGATATAAACCCGCCTGGATTCACAAGCGCATGGCCAGCATAGGCAAGCCCGTGTCATTCTCGAAAGCTATGGAAGCAGCAGCGAGCGCCAGACAATGACCCCTGGCCAAGTCCTGACAAACCAAATCCGTGAAGCCGCGTCAAAAGTAGGGACGCGGCTTTTCGTTATGGTCACGGGGAAGTTCTGGGCTGGCGTTCCGGTAGGTCGCACGGAACAGGGCCACATGATCCTGAAGAACGCCCGCCTGGTGAATGTCGGGTTCAGTGGTCTGTCTGACACCCTTGGATTTACGCCTGTCGTGATCACCGCTGACATGATCGGGCAGACTGTGGCGGTCGTTACCGCAATCGAGGTCAAGGCAGGAAAAGACCGCCCGCGTCCCGGTCAACCTGAGTTTATACAGGCAGTCCAGAAGGCGGGCGGTCGGGCAGGCTTTGCTAGGTCAGTGGATGATGCGCTTAGGATTGCGTCTGGAGTTTCCGATAGCGCCAAATAGCGCGGTCAAGTTCTCCGATTGTGCAGCCCAAACGGGCCGCAGACAGCTTTAGCGACTGACCACGGCCCATCATGCGCCACGCGTATTGTGCGGCGTCGCGGGGCATTAGAACGGAATCTCCGAGTCGTCTGGCAGCGACTGTTGCGCCGATGCCTGCCCTTGCTGCGCTGGAGTGTTGGCGTAATAGTCATCGTCGCGTGACGCCGAACTATCCGACTTACCACCCAGCATCGTCAGTTCGCCACGGAACTTCTGCAACACAATCTCGGTGGTGTATTTCTCCACCCCGTTCTGTTCATATTTCCGGGTCTGTAGCGACCCCTCGATATAGACCGTGCTGCCTTTTTTCAGGTACGACTCAGCCACCTTGACGATGTTCTCGTTAAAGATCGTAACCCGGTGCCACTCGGTCTTTTCCTTGCGCTCACCGGTCGCCTTGTCTTTCCAGCTTTCCGACGTAGCGACGGACAGGTTTGCCACCCGCTCGCCGCTGTTCAGGGTGCGAATCTCAGGGTCTTTCCCCAAGTTCCCCACCACGATTACCTTGTTTACCGATCCGGCCATCAGACTTCTCCTTCTTTCGTTTCCAGTTCCGCGATCTTGGCCTTGACCATATCCGCGATTTCAATAGCCCGTGCACGGTCGGCAGCACCGGCCTTCATGCGGTCGGGCTTCATGGTTTCCCACCACTTCTTGAGGCCCTGCGATCCTGTAGCGCCCTCGGCAAGTACGAACGCCTCGGCAACCATCATAGACAGGCCGTCAAAGTCGTATTCGGTGGCGGGGGCAGGTTCGGCCTTGACCACCTTCAGCGGCGCTACATCGGCCTTCAGCGGCTTAACCCGCGTCGGTGCCTTCTTCCCCTTGGTCATCGTCAGGGCCAGCACGAGGTCGCTGTCGATGTGGCTCATATGGCTGACACGAATCCCGCCAACCTCCATCCCGCCCCATTTAACCTTCGGGTCGCAATACAGCGTGACTGAACGGCCCGCGTATTCCTTGGCATCCGGCCCCCATGCGGCGACCAGAAGGCGTGACATAGACTTACAGGGACGCCAGGGCTTGGAATCCTCCAGTTCAATCGTCACCGGCTGTTCAGTCCCTGGCGTGATCGCCACGGACTTGATACGCACCGTGCGCGGGCCGGATAGGAAGTCGTCGGCGTTGATCTGGTCTGATTTGGGGACGATCACCCCCGTCATGTCTTGGGTCATACGTGCATCTCCTGTTCAATCTTCCGCTCTGTGATCGGCATCGCCTTAGACGCCTCGTTATAATCCGATACCGCAGCGCACACCTTCGCCTCAAACGAGGCCGCCGCCGCCAGTATCGCTTCCTGCACCTTCTCATCCGGCAGAACCCGCATGATCGGCATGTGCAGCCCGCCTGAGTACGACACCAGGTCCAGCCAATCCCATTCCGCGACCAGCAGGCCGGTCTGGCACTGGATCAGGAAGTCGGTGGGAATAACGCCGTCGCGGTGCCACTCCACAATCGTCTGGACCTGGAACTTCTGCTTACGGGACTTGCACTCAATACCGCCTTTCGCACCGACGACACAGCCGTCTGGCGAATAGCCGATGGTGAAGCCCCACTTGTCGTTCGTGATGAAGCCGACTTCCTCCACGGCGTTACCCGTGAACTCCTCATACTTCAGGCGGGCGTGGACCTCGTCTTCCCAGCCGCGCAGCATGTCGTCTCCGATATACGACGGCTCGACATACTGACTGATGCGCTGTGCTGCGATCTCCCAGACGTGGCTGCGGGTCTTCTCATTGTCCGCCGCCTTCAGTGTCGGCGTGACGATGTGCTTGCACTCGCTGGCGGTCAGGATTCCCAACCGGGCGGCATGCCATTCGTCGGAGCCTTGGATTAGGTCTCGGAATACAGTGATGGTCATTCGCCAATCTCGTTACGATAACCTGCCGTTAAAACAGCTACCACATCCAAGTGACTGATGCTTTCGTGCATATAGACGCCGCTCTCGCAGCGGACGTATTCTTCTGCAATTTCCTTGATGTACCGCGCTTCCGTTTCGTCGCGCGGGTTGATTTTCATATCAATGCGGTTGACGCGAGGCACGTAATAAACCCTTGGACGCCCGTCGATCTTAACCCTGCGACCGTCGCACGGGCCGGCAACCAAAATCATAACATCTGACATCATTCTCTCCCTTGCTACCTCGCCACAATGCGTGATACCGCTGGCTAACGCAAGAGGAAAAACACATGACGTTTGCAGACTGGATTGACGAAAAAACCCCGAAAACACTACATGATGTGTTCGGCTATCGTGACGGCACAATCCGTATGTGGAAAACGCGCAATATCATACCGCGTGGCGTTTGGCCTGAGATTATGTCGGAGGGGATGGCGACGCTGAAAGAGCTGATCGCTATGGAGAAGGCGGCTAACCAGTGATCACCCCAGCCTCTGCAATCAAGGCGCTAGGCGGGGTGAAGTCAGGGCGAACAGGCATCCTATGCCCTGGACCCGGCCACGGCAAGCGCGACGTTTCCCTGTCCGTTATTTTCGGCCCCGAATATCCTGAGGGCTTCGGTGTTCACAGTTTCGCAGGCGACGACTTCCGAGAGTGCCGCGACTTCGTCCGCGACAAACTCGGCATGCCCGCGTGGAAACCCAACGGCGTCAAGTCACAGGCCCAGCCGGTATTTGTCGCCCGTGAGTATGTGTACGAGGACGCCAAGGGCGAGCCTTATCACATGGTCCAGGCCATGTCGGACGGCTCATACCGCCAGCACAAGTTCGACATCGACGGGTTCGTCCCCGGCACTCCTGACCTGATCGTCCCCTACGCCCTGTCCGATGTCCTGACGGATGAAACGATCTGGCTGGTCCGTGGCGAACATCATGCAGAGTTGATCCGTGACGGCTTCAATCAGGTGGCCACGACATACCCAAGCGGCCTGGACCTTCACACTGACGCTTCGTTTATCCACCACCTAGCAGGTCGTGACGTTCGCATTCTCGACACTGGCGGCGCACGGTCTGCCGAGTTCTGCCGCGCGTTTTCCGACGCGCTTAATGCCCCGGTCTGGCGGCTCCCTGACGGCGTCAAGACCCTGCGTGAGTTCTCGCGCCTGCCTGATGCCAGCCTAGACCAGTGCGCTGTTACGACCGTTTCTGACGTATCATCGCCAGCACCGGGCCGCGTCGTCCCCACCCCATTCGAGTGGATCGACGCCGCTAACATCGCACCCCGCGCCTGGCTTTACGGCGATCACCTGATCCGCCGCTTCGTGTCCGTCACCGTCAGCCCTGGCGGTCTGGGTAAGTCCAGCCTTGTTCTCGTTGAGGCCCTGGCTATGGCGTCCGGCCAGCACCTGCTTAAGGACGACCGCGTTCGCGTCCCTGAGCCTCTGCGCGTTTGGTACTGGAACGGCGAAGACCCGCAAGAGGAAACTCAGCGCCGGGTCATCGCCGCCGCCATGCACCACGGCCTTACCCCGGATAAAGTCGGCGGTCGCCTCTACACCGACACGGGCCGCGAGCAGACCATCACCCTCGGCCAGATCATGTCGGGCCAGATCACCCTTGATGAAGACCTGTTCGCAGAGCTGGAGGCCGAGATTATTGCCCGTCAGATCGACGTGTTCATTCTCGACCCGTTCGTATCCTCGCACCGCATGGGCGAAAACGATAACAACGCAATCGACGCAGTCATAAAACGCCTCGGCAAACTAGCCGAACGCGCCAACTGCGCCGTCGAGGTCGTCCACCACGTCCGCAAACCCGGTGGCGGCTCCAAGGAACAGACCGACGTGAACGACGCCCGTGGGGCATCCGCCCTTATCGGCGGCGTCCGGTCCGCCCGCGTCCTGAATGTCATGAGCGAGGAAATCGCGCTGGCCATTCCGGACTTCAAGGTTGACGACCGCTACAGCTACTTCTCAGTCACCAACGGCAAGGCCAACATGGCCAAGCGCACGTCAGACGCAAAGTGGCGGCACCTGTACGACCTGGACCTTGGCAACGGCCCTGTAGGCGTCTCTGACCGTGTCGGCGTCGTGGAGCATTATCAGCTGCCCGAGAAAGCCAAGGCGATCGACAGCCTCCCAGACAATGCCGTCATCATCGCCCAGCGTGTCGCGCATGAAAACCCGTACATCTCTCGCAGGGATCACACGTCGCCAGACTGGTTCGGTCACGTTGTCGGTGAGAAACTCGGCATCAACTCTGTGGATAGAGCCGGAAAAGGCATCCTCATTTATGCGATCAAAACGTGGATTTCGAGTGGGGTTCTTGCCGTGGAAATCCGCAAAGACAAGAAGGGAAACCCCCGCGAATACCTGGCCTGCCCACCCTCCGAAATCCCACTGTCAGCGGGCAAATCGCACACTGACAACGACACCGACGACTCCCCGTTTTAGTTTCCTCACCTGTGATTTCAAGGTGGGGAAAAGGTGGGGAAATCGGCCCATATTCTACCCCGGCGGTGGGGGTTGACTTTCAGCTTCCCCACCTGTAGCCCCTTAGGCGGCGCCGGTCGGGGCTAAGAACAGGTGGGGAGACGCTGATGTCGTCATCCCCACCTTAGCCGACATCCCGAGGAAAAATAATCTCTCACCCACCAAAACAACCGTTGACGAGGGTATGTCCCTTGTGGGACATAGAGTCATCAACACGGAGAGAGACGGTGACCACCGAATCCGCAACCCAGACCTGGTACGCAATGACCGCCATGCAGCGCTACGAAGTTATGCAGCGCGTCGGCTACATGAAGTCGATGACCAAGCGCCAACGCGCTTGCATCGCCCTCATCAAAAGTGAGGGCTGATCGTGGACCGGCAAATCCAGAACGCCCTTAACGCGGGATCGGCTTGGACGGCGAAATGGCTGGCGGACAATGCAGATCGTCACGAAGGCACGGACACGGAGCATCTGGTTCGGTCGGCTGAGAAAGCGCTGCGCTCGATTGAGGCGGCTAAAGATTCTTTGTCAGCCGCAAAAATAACCGTTGACGCCTAACGTCCCTTGTGGGACAAGTGGGTATCGGAACTGGAGAGACGAAATGACCCGCATCGAAACCGCAGCCGCTGACTTCGCCAATGCCTACCGCGCTTGGGCTACCAAAACCGCTCAGACGTTCAACATCGAAGCGGCAACGGCTTTCGCGGTTCATGGCGTTCTGAGCATGGCTCGCGGAGACGCTGAAATGGTTGAGATGGAAGCCGAGGACATGTGGAAGGCGGTGCGGGCATGAGGCGGGTAACTACGGAGCAGTTTTACGCCGCAGTTGGCCCCCTCAACGTATATCCGCAAATCCAGCCTGGTCCGTATCCTTACACGTCTATCTGGAAGACGATGGACGTAAGCCGGGCGGTTATTGGTAAGTCGGTTGGTGTGCGGGAGGGCGGCACGGTAGGGCAGGAATACTATCTAGGAGACGGAACATGACCAACCCCAAACGCCTCTACGAAACCGAACGCAAGCGCCAGCAACGCGCGAGGCTGGCTGAGGGTAGGGTGCATAAGGTCAGCGTGTATCTGACGGGGCCTGAGTTAGAGTCGATAACGTCGGGATGGGCGCACACAGAGGAACCGTCTGAAGCCATCCGTATGTTGATCCAGGCAACGGACGCCCGGTTAATCGTGACCCCTCGACAAACCCCACCCACTCAGCGATAATCAGCGCATGAACCTGCTCGCGCTCCTGCTGCTCATCTCCACCGGCCTGTGGTTCGTGTCCGCAGTGCCTAACTCGCGTGTGCCCGAGTGGGCCGGTCGCTTGGGGTTCTTCATCACCGCGCTTGTTTGGGTGCTGACGTGACATCCACCCGATCTGCGACAGGCCCCGTTCTCGCTACTGGCCAGGCCACGCCCGAAGAGGCCATGCGTCTCGCAGCCTATGCGCTCGGTGATCAACCAAACCCTACTGTCAAGACCAAAGCCGACCTGGAGCGCACCCTCGCCAAAATCGAGGGTCAGGAGAGCCAGACCGAACGCGCTGCTGCGATCCGGACGAAGATTGCGGAGATGGATAGCTGATGGCCGAGATGGGTCGTCCGCGTTTGTATCAGGACCACGCCTCGTTCGTCGCCAAGGTGGACGAGTATTTTGCGTCTCTGGAGACCAACGGAAAACGCCCGACTTTGGCTGGTCTGTCCTACTTCATGGACTTCGAGGACCGGGAAACATTCGTCCGCTACGCCGAATATGACGACGACTTTTCCCGCACAGTAAAGCAAACCCGCATGCGGATTGAGGATGATCGGTGGCAATCGCTGATCGACAAGGGAGGGTTTACCCCCGGTCTGATCTTCGACCTCAAGAACAACCACGGCTGGAAAGACAAGACCGAGCAAGAGCTGACCGGCGCTGACGGCGGACCGGTCCAAGTGCAGAAGATTGAGCGCGTCGTGATTGGCTAAAATAACCGCTTGCGTCAGTCTGACGTATGTGGGATAACCAGTCATCGGCGCAGGGCAATCAAGCACTAGCCGGACGGATTGAAGATCATGTGCATCACCGAAACCCTCGCCAAAGTCCGCAAGTTTGAAGCTGGCTTCGGTCGTGACCTTGAAGAAGCCTTCTTGGTTGATCTGGGCTGCAACGCCTCTCACGTTCGCACCCTGGCCCGCATGGGTGAAATCCGGTTTGCGGGTTCGGTCAAGTGACCAGAGACCTTGAGGAGTTCATTCATTGCGTCTGTGGGTCGGAGGCTGCTTTTTTGGGCGGCAGCGATTCCGAAAGGGTGCGCGAGATTGAGAGGATAGGGGCGGTAATTCTTTGCGGTCCTACAGGCCTGATCCTTAGGCCTATGAGGGATGCGCCGCGCGATGGGTCTTTGATTGTGCCCTATGACAAACGTCTTAACGAAGGCGCGCCCGCGTCTTGGTCGGAAAGCTTCGCCGTCGCTTGCTGGTATCAAGACATCGGCGGGGTGTCAGAGGATGCTGACTGGCTGGGCTGGGTTGCCTGGAAAGACGATAGAGAGATGGTTAGCCTTCCGAGGTCGGTGGTAGAAAAACGCTTAAGATTATGGATAGGGTTGGCTCTGGATACCTAAACGACGAGCTTAGAATGTCGCTTGGGGGTAGAAAATGAAGGCGGTAAGCTACAACGACTACGGCGATTATTACGAGTACGACTGGTCTTGGCATCTGTGCAATCCGCCCCAGGAAAAGCGTCTGGCCCGAATGATTGATGGCACACTTTGGACCGAACGAAAGGTGATCGCGGTTCGGTATGATAACGGCCAGACCTGTGTTTTCAGGGCTAAGGACGCCCTATGACCCCCGCTGAATACCGCGCCGCTCTAGCAACCCTCGGCCTTAGTCAGCTAGGTGCGGGCCGTTGGCTTGGTGTTTCCAACAAGACGGCGCAGCGATACGCGACCGAGGGGCCAACCGGACCGGCTGCGAAGGCGATCAGCATGGCGCTTAGGTTCGGCCTGGCGTGACCACCCTCCGCATCGAGACCCCGCGCGTTTACAAGCCCCTGCTCGGCCCAAGCCGCTACAAGGGCGCGTATGGTGGTCGCGGTTCTGGGAAGTCTCACTTCTTCGCGGAGATGCTGGTAGAGCGCTGCGTGATCGACCCGACGACGCGTGTTGTGTGCGTTCGTGAGGTGCAGAAGTCCATATCGCAATCCGTCCGTCAGCTTGTGGAAGACAAGATCGCCAAGCTGGGTGTCGGCCACCTGTTCGACGTGCCGATTGACCGCAGCGCCAACATCAAGGTTCTGGACGCTCGCGGCACACCGTGCGGCCTGATTGCATTCCAGGGGATGCAGAACCACACTAACGACAGCATCAAGTCGCTGGAGGGTTACGACATTGCCTGGGTGGAGGAGGCGCAGTCGATCAGCCAGAGGTCGCTGGACCTGTTGCGCCCCACGATCCGCAAGCCGGGGTCAGAGTTGTGGTTTGGCTGGAACCCGTCGAAGGACACAGACCCCGTTGACGTGCTGTTAAGGGGGCCTAATCCACCCCGTAACGCCGTCGTGGTCGAGGCGAACTATACCGACAATCCCTGGTTCCCGGACGAACTACGCGACGAACTGGAAGGCGACCGAGAGCGCGACCCCGACAAATACGCGCACGTCTGGCTTGGCGCATACCAAGGCCGCTCAGAGGCCCGCGTGTTCCGCAACTGGCGAGTCGGTGACGGCAGCGAGTTCATCACCACGCACGACACCGTCTTCCGGTTTGGTGCCGACTGGGGGTTCGCAATCGACCCGACCGTGCTGGTTCGCGGGTATCTGGACGGTCGCAAGCTATACGTCGATTACGAGGCGTATGAGGAGCAATGCGAGGTGGATCAGACACCCGCCCTGTTTGACCGCATCCCACGCGCCCGTGAGTTCCGCATCACGGCTGACAGTGCCAGGCCAGAGACAGTCAGCTACATGCGCCGCCACGGATTCCCGAAGATCGTCAGCGCGCTCAAAGGTCAAGGGTCTGTGGAGGACGGTATCTCGTTTCTGCAATCTTTCGACATCATCGTGCACCCTCGCTGCGAGAACGTCATTCGTGAGCTGTCGTCCTACAGCTACAAGGTGGACCGACAGACCGATGAAGTCCTGCCAATGCTTGAGGACAAGGACAACCACACAATCGACGCACTGCGCTATGCACTAGAAGGCTTGCGTCGAGCCGGTGTTGCTCCTAAGGCCGAAGTGCGCGATACTAGGCGACCGCGCGACATCTACACGCGCAACCGCGACAGGGATGGCGATGACTACGGAGGCGGAATGTATGGATGATTCTGCGCCGTGGCCGGTCGCCCCCATAGACGCGCCCGACAAAGTCGTGTCGTGGTTCGGCGTGTGGATGGCTGAGGCTGCCTGGGATGAGATGATGCGCGATGACTGACTCGATACAGGCCAGAGCATGTCGTGGGGTATTTGCAGTGACTGACCTTGCCGACCGCATGGAGCGCCGCGCCGAAGAGTGGGGCGTCGTGCCGAGGGGTGCGATTCCTGACGACGTGAGAGCCGCGCGCGCTGCACATCGCAAGGCGTGGCGGGAAGCTGCCGAGATGGTCCGTCTGCATGAGGCGCGTAAATGACTGACACGATGATGGCCGAATACATGTCGCCAGAGGACATGGCGCTTATGCAGGCCGAGGCAGAAGCTGCTGCACTGGAGGCCGAACGCGCCCGCCTCGCCAGTATCGACGTCAAGCCCATGCGCCGCATGGTCGATGACTTCCGCGACGGCACTGATGTGGCTCGCCAGCGCGCCGAGATGTGCCGCGACTATTTCGACGACAAGCAGCTTGACACGAAGAAGCTCGCCGCCCTGCGTCGTGCCCGTCAGCCCCAGATCATCCGCAATGAGATCAAGCCCGCGATCAACGGCGTGCTGGGCATCCTGACCCAGGCCAAGGTTGATCCCCGCGCCTATCCACGCAACCCCACCGATGAGGACGCTGCTGATGTGGCGTCCAAGACCCTGCGTTACATCGGGGACCAGAACCGCCTGCACAAGAAGAAGATCGACTGTGCCGAGAACTACCTGATCGAAGGCGCTACGGGTGCCGTGGTCGAGTGCGACGGCGAGAACATCCTGATCAACCGCATCCGGTATGAGGAACTGATTTACGACCCGCGCTCGCGTGAGGCGGACTTCTCAGACGCGCGATACATGGGCATCGGCAAGTGGCTGGCAGAGGATGACCTGGCCAAGCTGTATCCGATGTTCGCGCAAGACCTGCCGCTGGTCTATTCGTCCAACTGGGGCGACATGAGCCTGACGACAATGCAGGACCGGCCCGATAACCTGGCCGAGTGCTGGGCTGATACCAAGAAGCGCCGTATCTTCGTGGTCGAGATGTACCACCGCGAAGACGAGTGGATGCGGACGGTGTTCTATGCGGCGGGCGTGCTGGACCAGACGCCTAGCCCGTATCTGGACGACTACCAGAACCCCTGCAACCCCATCGTGGCGTCGTCGTGCAACGTGAACCGCGAAAACGAGCGCTACGGCTTGGTCGCGTCCATGCTGAGCCAGCAGGACGAACTTAACGCCTATGCCTCGCGTCTGCTGCATCTGACGAACTCCCGCCAACTACAGGTCACGGACCCGAACCTCCCGCCTGACGTGGACGCTGACACGGCCCGCAAAGAGGCGGCACGCGCAGACGGTCTGCTGCCTACGGGATACAGCATTGTGCCCACGTCTGACCTGACGGCAGGCGCTTCGGCTATGATGCAGGACGCACGACAGGCGCTGGTCAGGCAGGCCCCCACGCCTGCTGTGCTGGCCGATGCCTCTGCTTCGTCGCAGTCGGGCCGGTCGCGGCTGGTGCTGCAACAGGCGGGCATGACGGAGATTGCGCGTTGCCTTGGTCGTCTGGAGGACTTCGAGACGTCGATCTATCACCAATGCTGGATGCGTGCGCGTCAGTTCTGGCAGGAGCCTAAGTTCATTCGCGTGACGGGTATGGAGGGCAAGGCCGACTTCGTGCAACTTAACGCGCCTGAGGTCGATCCGCAGACCGGACAGCCGGTGGTTGATCCGTCCACGCAGCAGATGAAGATCACGAACAAGCTGGCGGATTGGGATATCGACATCGAAGTGCAGACCGTGCCTGACACGGCGAACCTGCAAGCCGAACAGTTTGAGGCGATGGCCCCGATGTTCCCGGGCCTGCAACAGGCGTTCGGTCCAGAGGTCGCGTTCAACGTGGCTCTGGCCCTGTCGTCGATGCCCGACAAGCAAGAGGTCAAGGACATCATCAAGGAGTCGCAGGGCGGCGACGATCCGCAGGCGCAGCAGATGGCGCAGATGCAGCAGCAGATGCAGCAGATGCAGACCGAGCTGGGCATGCGCGCCGCACAGGCTGACATTGCCGAGACCGAATCCAAGACCGCCCTCAACGTCGCCAAGGCTAACCAGGCCGAGGCGGATGTAGTCGTCAAGGCTGCGGATATGCAGGCGCGGGATATGGGGTTGATGGGCTAAAGGAGAGATGAGTATGGAAGCGCCGGTTGTACTGCTTGAAGAATCGCCACAAAAAGAAAAACACACCCCCAAGGGCGTCTTGATTGAAAAGGCAGAGGGGTACGAAAGAGAGGCCGCCAGACTTAACGAAGAGGCCGGATGCCTTGAGGCTGAAGCCGAGTCAGCCCGAAACAGAGCCAAGGCCAGAGAAGAGGCTGCGATCAATCTGCGAGATGCAGCTACATGGTTTGACTAGCGTTGACTGATTGGCGCCAAAGATTTAAGATTTTTGGGCGAGCGGCGGCTCTTGGTTCGCGGCTATGAGTGTAAAGCTTGAGGCAAAAGGTAGCTCAGTTGGTTTAGAGCGCCAGGCATAGATTATCACTCTACCTGGAGCGCGCTGGTTCGAGTCCAGTCTTTTTGCATCTTCCGGTATTGATTCCGGCCTCGCGCATTCGCCCTCACTCTTAACCGAGTGGGGGCGTTTTGCTGTGCGCCTACAGGTATTGCGCTAATCAGCAACCGCGTTTACAATACTGCCGAGGACGCACAGCCGATGACCATGTGCAAAGAAGGGATGCCGCCGATGATCGGGCAGGGAGTGACGAATGGCTGATTTTGCCGATACTATGGGCGACGCGTGGCTGGAGGACGAAGGTGTCCAGACAGACGAAGTGGCCCAGGCTGAAGTTGCCGAGACTGTAGAAGCGCCTGAAGTTCCGACCGAAGACGCACCCGCAGACCCGGAAGCGCCAGCTAACGAGGCAGAAGAACAAGCGGAGAATTTCAACCCGACTCTCTATCGTGAGATGAAGGAGGAGCGCCGCAAACGCCAGGAGGCCGAGGCGAAGGCGCAAGAGATGGAGCGTCGGTATCAGGAAGCACAGCAGAAGGTGCCGCAAGCACCCAAGCCGCGACTTGACGCTTACGAAGACCCCGAGGGGGTGAACGCCTTTTTCGAGAGCCGCATCCAGCAGGAAGCGTTTCAGATCAGGGCGGACCTTTCGCGGGAACGTGCGTTAGAGAAGCACGGGCAAGAGACTGTTGACGCGGCGACCCAATGGGCGATCCAGCGTGCAGCGACTGACCCCGCGTTTGACAGTCAGATCGGCAAGGCTCAGTGGCCCGCCGATTTCGTTGTCGCAGAATACAAGCGGTCACAGACCCTTGAGGCGCTAGGAGGCCGAGACCTTGACGATCTGGTCAAGGAACGGGCCGAAGAATACGCCAAGAGCCAGGGCTGGATTGTTTCACCCGAGGGGCAACCCTCTTCTTTGAAACCGTCTCAGCCCACCCCGCCACGCAGTCTCGCTAATGTTCCCTCGACAGGGTCTAAGCAGACGGCCAATGCAGGATGGGATGATGTCTCATTTGCATTGGATAAAAAGGCATGGCCGAGGTAATCATCAACTCGAATCTTAATGAGACGAAGTGGCTCATTAACGATTATTACAAACCCTACATCCGTCAGTCCGGCTTTGACCGGTATATGGGCGAAGGTTCCGACGCGGTTATTCGTGTCTTCAACGAGTCCAAGACCGATGGCGGCAAGGACATCATCGTCCCGCTGCTGGGCACCGTCAAGAACGCGGGCGTTTCCGGCTCGCAAGTCCTCGAAGGTAACGAGGTCGATCTTGAGCAGTTCGTGGACAAGGTCACCACCAACTGGCGTCGTAACGCCATCAAGGTGCCGAAGTCGTCCAGCTACAAGACGAACATGGACATCCTGCGCGTGGCTGGTCCGTCGCTTCGTGACTGGGCCGCTCGCATCGTACTCAAGACCGGCATCATCAACAACCTGAACGGCATCGTCATTCCCGGCGCTGCCAACGCCGAGGGCTTCGCCAACGCTGACACTGTTCTGCGTTACGAGGACGCCTCTGCCGCCCAGCGCAACACCTTCCTGGTGAACAACGCTGACCGCGTGCAGTTCGGTGCCTTGGTGTCGAACGGTTCGTCCAACGTCATGGCTACGGCTCTGGCGACTCTGGACAACACCGACGACAAGATGTCCACCGCCGTTCTCGACACCGCACGCGCTCGCGCTGCCGAGACTGCCGACATCGCTTCGACCGGTCCCGCCATCAACCCGTATATGACGGAAGACGGCGAAGAGTGGTACGTGGTGTTCGTCAACCGTCGCCAGATGCGTGACCTGCGCCGGGACGCCACGATGTTCCAGGCCAACCGTGACGCTATGGAGCGGGGCAAGAACAACCCTCTGTTCCGTAACGGCGACCTGCTGTGGAACGGCATGATCATCAAGGAGGTCGCTGACCTTCCGATCATCGCCGGTGCCGGTGCGGGCGGCATCGACGTGGCCCAAGCCACGCTGGTGGGTCAGTCGGCTATCGCCGTCGCATGGGGTCAGCGTCCGCGCCTGATCACCGACAACTCGCAGGACTATGAGTTCCGCCCTGCGCGTGCCATCGAAGAACTGATCGGCATCAAGAAGACTTCGTTCCAAGGTGTCCAGTACGGCAGCTACTCGATCTTCACTGCCGCTGTCGCTAACGCGTAACCCACTCAGGCATTCCCCCCGGTCGGCAATAACGCTGGCCGGGGAAACGCTTAGGAGACTATCAAAATGGCTATCTTCAACTCTACCGCTATCTCTACTGGCGCTCCGGTTCCCGGCTTCGGCGCTGGCGGTGGTCAGGTCCGCACCCAATACACCACGGTTGCTCTGCCGGTTGGCGCGACCACGACCGACACCATCAACCTGTTCAAGCTGCCCGCCAACGTGCGGGTTCTTCGTCTGATCGTGAAGAACGACGCTCTGGGCGCTGGCACACTGAACATCGGTGACGGTGGGTTCACTGGCGCTGACGGCGTTGCCGTTGTCGCTGACCCCGACCGTTACCTGGCGGCCCAAGCCGTGACCACCGCTGGCAACGTCCAAGTCGCCATCGAATACACCGTCGAAGAACCCCAGGCCTAAGGAGTATCGTAATGGCTAGCGTAACCTATCACGGCGAGTTCCCCGAAGGCCAAGTGGACGAAGACGGCAATGCCTTCATCGAGCACCTGGGCGAGCGGTTCACCCGTGGCGGCAAATCGGTGTCCGTGTCTGACAAGGACGTGGTCGCCAAGTTCGCTGCCAATCGGTTCTTCAAGACTGAAGGCTCCGATGCAGACGACGTGAAGGAAGCGAAGGCAGAGGCTGAAGACGCCGAATCTGACACCCTGCGCGCCTATCTGCGGGACCATCACGTGCCTTTCCACCACAAGGTTGGCCTTGATAAGCTGCGCGCCCTGCGTGCGGATTACGACGCCAGCGTCAAGGCCGCTGGAGAAGAGTAATGGTTGAGACTGTGGGGGACATCGGCACGCGGGCGCTCAAGAAGCTCGGCGTACTGCGTGCCGGTGGCGAGATGACTGCGGCTGATGCTGCGGACATGCTCGCATCCCTCGCGTCTCAATACATGGAGTGGGTGACTGGGGGTGCTTTCGGGCGGGTGTATAACACGCCCGTCAGCACCTCCGGCACCATCACTGCCACGCCCAATCAACACGTGAACATCCTGACCGTCGATGCGGTGACGGTCGATCTGCCCGCGACTGTGGACTGGTTCTACTGGAAAAACTGGCGTCCGTGCCGTGATTACGGTTGGGGCCTGTCGGTTCCATATGGCGGGTCTGACGGCCTGAATGTCCCGCGCGACAAGGCTGTCGTTATGGTGACGGACCAATACGGCGCAACGCGCGCGACATACGTTTACGACGGCACGGTGCAGCGCTGGATGCGCGTCGATACCCTGACGCTTACGGAGGAAGCGCCGCTGTCCGCCCGGTCCCCCGATGGGCTGGCCGCTGTGATGGCGATGCGCGTGTCTGACGACTTCGGATTGCAACCAGGCCCCGCGACGGTCATGGCCGCGAACCGCTACAAGCTGGCGCTGGTTAGCAATCACGGGAACGACGACTGTGGTTAGTATCGTCCTGCCGCCGCGCACGGGCGGGACTGACTCGGTTGTGACCGTGCCGACGACGGGCGGCGGTGCGGCCAGCGAGGCGTCGTTTCCGCGTGCCGTGGGGCCTGCTGGGGCGGGGGTCGCTCCAGGCGGCGCGATGGGGCAAATACTGGTCAAGACAGCGACGACTAACTACGCGACCGGCTGGGCCGATAACGTCGCCGCCATACCCTACGGACTACCCGGCGCGCTGACCGCCCCCCTGTCGATCCTGCTGACGTTCCCGATCACGCTACAGGCTGCGTTGTGCGCCGCGACAGGCACGGGCACGGGGTCGGTGACGTTCGATCTGGATGGTGCGCCGGTTGCATCCGTCAGCCTCCCCTCTGGCGTCATTACACTGTTACAGCCCGCGCTCACCGCTGGCCTTCTGACCCTTACCTCGTCCGGCACCCTGTCTGACGTTTACATCACTCTCGCAGGAGCTAAATGAGATGGCCCTAAGCTATACAGCCACGATCAAAAACGCACGACTGGACGCGGTTGAATCCACCACGGGCACCGCGCCTAGCCTCGTCATTCGAACGGGGTCCGCACCGGCCAACGCTGACGCGGCGGCTACGGGCACGGTCCTTGCGACCTGCACCCTCCCGTCTGACTGGATGGCCGCCGCATCGGGCGGTGCCAAGGCCAAATCCGGGACATGGGAAGACGCCAGCGCGGACGCCACGGGCACGGCGGGCTATTTCCGCATTGTCGGTTCAGGCGGCACCATCCAGGGCACTACGACCCTGTCTGGCGGCGGCGGCGACATGATCCTTGACAGTCTGTCATTCACGGCTGGCCAAGCGTTCTCGGTTACGACTTTCACGCTCACCAGCGGCAACTAACCTCCTGCCGGGAGGCTGACGCATGGCGTTTCCGGTCGTCAATGGGCGGTCTGGCGGACTTAAAGATACCGCCTCCACTACGTCTCCTGTCACCCTGCCGTCTGGTGTGGTGTCGGGAGAACTTCTTGTCGTCTTCATCGCATGGCGCGGCTCTGGTACGCCTACTGCGACGGCAGGGTGGACCCTTCTGGGGACGCGATACGACAACACGACGAGTCTGGCTGTATTTTATAAGACGGTGACCGGCTCTGATGCTCTGACTGTCACTCACGCCAGTTCACGTTCTAGCCACCTCTCCTACCGGATTTCTGGCTTTGCTGGGATAAGCGGGACAAGCGCCGCATCGGCAGGCGGCGGTGCAAACGCTGGCGATCCTCCAAATCACACACCTAGCGGCGGGGCGAAGGACTTTCTGTGGCTTGCCGCAATAGGTCGGGGAGGCATCCTTACCGCTCCTGGCGCTCCGACAGGATATTCGAACCTTCAATCCCGAAACACTGCCGCTTCTCAAGGGGCTTCGACGCATTGCGCGGAGCTTGCCCTGAACGCGGCAAGTGAAAACCCAAGCCCGTTCACCGGAACCAGCACAAACTCAAGCCTATGGACGGTAGCGATTGAGCCTGTGGCGGGCGGCGGCGGCATTACCGCCGCCGCGTCGATCACCGAAGACCCAGACACCGTCTCGTCCTCTGGCGTCCTGCCCATCGCAGGCACCGCCTCGGTCACAGAAGCCGCTGACGCGCTATCCGCGTCGAGCAAGATTGCCATCACGGCCAGTGCGTCGATTACAGAGAGCGACGACACCCTCACGGCTATTGGCACAGCAGTAGCCCCTGCCATCGTAGGCACGGCGAGCATCACGGAGGCGTCTGATACGGTTTCGGCTACCGGGGAACTGCTGATTGAAGGCGCGGCCTCGATCACAGAGGCGGGCGATACCGTCACCTCTGCGGCCCGCCTGGCGATCTCTGCCACAGCCGCGATAACCGAAGCCAACGACACAGTCGCGTCATCGTCTCGCCTGTCCATAAAAGGTGTGGCCTCAATAACCGAGACGGGAGACACTGTTTCCGCGACAGGGACCACCTCCAACACGATATTCGCCAGCGCCAACATCACGGAGGCAAATGACAACGCATCGTCCAACGCGAGGCTGTATATTTCCGGCAACGCTGCTATATCAGAAGACAGCGACACGCTGTTTGCCTCAGGGTCTAACGCTAGCGTTCAGCGTCGTTTTGTGGCAATAATCGGGTAGCAAGGAGCAAGGCGATGCCAGCAGCAAACATGAGCAGCCCAGCAACGCCATCCGTGGCTGTTGATCCTAACGGCGTCTATCTGACACCTCCGACATCCACAACGCCTCAGGCTGCGCGCGAATACGGACAGCCGAACCTCAATACCAATCAGGTTAGCGTCGGTCTGACGGCAACGCAGATCGCCGCAGCTCGTTCGGCTCGGGGCGCTATTACCATCGTCAACCACGGCACGAACCCGGTCTATATCGGCACAGGTTCTGTGAGTGCGACGACCGGTCTTCTTCTTCCTGGAGTCGTTGGCGCGTCGGTAACGCTGCCGTATAACGGTCAGGTTTCTGGCATCGCTACTGGCGGCGCACAGACGGTCAGCTTTCTGGAGACCTACTAGTGGCTCAAGGCGTATCAGTACCCGCTCCGCAACCTGCCGACTCCCTGCCCCGCAGCGAGGGCACGGGCGCAATCGGGGCAGAGGTCAACACCTTTGCCCGTGGAGACCATCAGCACCCGCGCATTACTTCCTCTGTGCCTCTGACGCTGGATGCCAACGGCGAGGGCGTGGCGACGTTCTCGCGCGCGTTCACGACCGAACCCCTGCCTGCCTTTGCCCAGATGCCCCCCATGAGCCTGGGGCCGTGCATCTTCCTTGTCGAGTCGTGGATTATGACCGGTCAGACGTTCACCGGGGCCAACGTGCGTGGGTATAGGCTCGCAGCACCGCAAAACCTTACCGCCGTAACCGTGCTGGGTATCTCGGTTGCCGTGGGCGGTCAGACCGTCACAACATACGGCCCTGCGAACGGCGTCAAGGTGTCTGTCATCATGCTACCGAATAGCGGGGTCTAGATGCCTGAAATACCGCTCGGCACATCATCTCACAACAGGCGCACCACGTGGAACCCAGAGGCTCGCGTGCTGAACATGCTTGTCGAGCAGACGGTGACGAACCAATACGACGGCGTTGACCACATCCAGCGCCCCGGCCTCACGAAACTGATGAACATCGGGCCAAACCCGATACAGGGCATATTTAGGCAGGCGGGTACGTTTGGTGGCGATTTTCTGCTGGCTCAAGGCGCGGAGCTGTATCGCGTTGTGGAGGGCAGCGACGCGGCGACGTTCATTGGTGACTTCGACGGAACGGGGCGGTTCACGGCGGCGGCAACGGCAACCCGTGCTGTCATGGTCACGGACGGTCAGGCGTACCGCACGGACGGCGTGACGCTGGTTGACATCGTGATGCCAGACGACCGGCCTGCGGGGTCTGTGGCGCAACTGAACGGCTATTTCATTATCCCGCAAGAGGGCTCTGCCCGGTTCTACTGGATCGAGCCTGGACAGGATGACCCTGACGGCCTGTCGTTTGCCACGACGGAATCCAGCCCCGGCAATATCCTGAAAATAGAGCGCGTCGGGGATGAGCTGTGGTTCTTCAAGCAGGAGGGCATTGAGGTCTGGACGCCAACTGGTGATCCTGACTTGCCGTTTCAGCGCACGCCAGGACGGAACTACGACAAGGGCGCGCGCAGCAAAGACGCAATCTGCCGGTTTGACAACAGCGTTGCGTGGGTCGGTAATGACGGCATCGTTTATCGCGGCGACAACACGCCTGTTCGGATGTCAACCAACTCCATTGAAGAACAAATCCGCAAGTCTTCAGACTATCTGGCGTGGTCGTTCGCCTTTGATGGCCACACTTGTTATTGCCTGACGCTGACGCAGGGCACGTGGGTCTATGACGTGTCGTCTCAACAGTGGTCGCAGTTCCGGTCATACGGCTATGACTTCTGGCGCGCGCACGTTGGCGACGCTGGAGACCGCCTGGTGCTGTGCGGCGACAGCGAGACGGGCAACGTCTATTTTCTGGACGCGGAGAACAACACCGACGATGGCGAGCCCCTAGAGCGCGAAGTTATGGGCGGGCTGCCTGTTCCGCGAACGCCGGTTCGGTGTGACTCTATCTGCCTGTATGCGTCAGCAGGAACGACGCCAGACCCGAACGAATATCCGAAAGTCCGCATCTCATGGTCTGATGACCTGGAGACGTATGGCGACTTTCAAGATGTGTCGATGGGGCGTCAGGGCCAATACGGTAACGGCATTCGCCTGAACCGCCTTGGCATGATGCGCTATCCGGGTCGTCTGTGGAAGTTCAGCGCGACGGGTGACTTTGTCTTCACGGTGCACGCCGCCGTCTATAACGAGCCGCTCTGATGCCCGCGTTCCGCTTGCCTCGCCTCCAGTCTCGGCTGGCCATAGTCGATAACCAGGGCAGGCCGACGACAACGTTTCTGGACTTCTTCAACAACCAGTTTGCGCCAAAGATCGAAGCGCAAGAGGCTGCACAGGCTGAGACAATCGCTATGCTGACCGCGCAGCAGTTGGTGATAGAGGCACAGCAGGAACAGATCGTTGAGGCGCTACAGCTAGCCAACATCGCAATCGGCCTGACCGGCGGTAACGCCGGTTCTGAGACGCTTACGATGGACATCATCGGTGACACCTGGCAGCCTGGGCCACAGGTCGATCTGGCGGGCGTTGTTGCTGGCGACGTGTCTATTCCTGGGTCGGGGCTGTTTGCGGACGCGGGCACGGACCAGAACCTTACGCCCCTCTCTGGAGAGGTTCGACTTGTCGAGATAGACGGCGGCGACACAGTCATCGGCGGGCCGTGGGCGTTTACGTCCGTCAAGGACACGCTTTTCAACACCGTATTCTGCAACAATCCGGCTGATATAAACGCCTTCCTTGATGCCCGAACATCAACGGGCGCGATTAGCTACCGCCTGGACTTCAAGTTAGACAATCCGGTGTGGCAGATTACTGACGTACCAGCCCGCCTGTATGCTCGCAGGACAGTATGACCAGAGAGCATTGGCACCCCGTCCTGACGCATCCAGACGTGGAGCCATTCGTATTGCGTGGCGTCGGGACTGTAGAGGACTTCCTTGACTGGCTTGAGCGTGACGATGTGCACGAATACCAATACCCAGGCGGTGGGTTTGTGTTCATGGACAAACCAGACGGCCAGGAAATACACGTTGCGTTCCTTCCGGGCTATTGGGGGCGTAAGTTAGCCGCGTCGTTTAGAGACATCTTTGGCAAGAAAATGAGCGAGGGCGTTACGGTCATCGCGCATGAGTGGGCTGATAACTGGCGGTCAAAGCCGCCCGCCTCTTACGGTTTCCGCGAAGATGGTGTATTCGAGGACACAGTGTTCGGGGTTGCGTGTAAAAGATGGATTCTCACGCCGGAAGCGTGGTATAAATCGCCAATAGGCAGGAAGTCGCAATGAGCTTTGTAGCTGACATTTTCGGGGCGCGATCTGCCGCCAAAGGACAAAAGCAGGCCGCTGCTGCGGCTAGTGAGGCGTCCGCCGCTTCGCTAGCAGAACAACGCCGCCAGTACGACCTAAGCCGCGCAGACATGCAGCCTTGGCTGTCTGCGGGTACGGGGGCGCTAAACAGTTACGCAAGTCTTATTGGCCAAAATGGTACAGACGCGCAAGGCACGGCGATGGGGCAGTTCCAGGCATCGCCAGACTACGCCTTCCGACATTCTGAGCAGGCCCGCGCACTGACGGCGCGTAACTCTGCATTGGGCATTCAGGACAGCGGCGCGGCACAGAAGGCCGCAATGCAGTATTCCGGCAACCTTGCAGCGGGCGAGTTTAACACTTACGCGAACCGCCTTGCGGGCCTTGCTGGTGTGGGGCAGACTGCGGCGTCGAATAACGCGCAGTTGGGGGCCAACTACGCAAATCAGGTAACGGGCATCAATCAGACTCGCGCGCAGGCGCTTGGCTCCAGCTACATCAACCGTGGTAACATCATGGGCAACCTGTATTCCAACCTTGGCGGACAGGCCCAAAGCGCCGCAATCAAGGCGTTTACGGGCGGGTTCGGCTGATGAGTGATGTTGCATACGATCCGCTTCGCTACGCTCGTGCGGGCGAGGAAAGCGTTGATCGCGCGTTCACTCAGGTCGCTAACCGCCGCGCCGGTCAGGCCCTGCAATCAGGTAACTACCAGCAGGCAGCAGGGGCACTGTTTGGGAATGGGGACATTCAGGGCGGCGTAGGCGTCCAGAACCTACAAGCTCAACAGCAGGCCGCACAGAAGGCGCAAGAGACCGAACAACTGGCCCAGCAGGTTGCGTTTACGCGTCAGGCGACAACGACACTGCGTCGCGCAATGAATGAGGGCGCTGATCCTGTCGCCGCGTTCGACTCGTTCGCGCCCGCGTTCTCGCAGCTTGGCATCGACCCGCAGACGCAGGCGACCTATCGTCAGGCGCTCATGGCCAACCCCACGGGGTTTCTGGATACGGTCGAGCAGGCCACGGCTCAGCAAGAGCGTCAGCTTGAGATCGTAAATCGTGGCGGCGGGAACGTCACTGTGTTTGACAAGGGCACAGGCGAGATCGTCAACGACATTACAGCCCCGCGTCCTGATTACACCATCGGGACGACACGGTTCAGCGGCGAGACGAACGAGCCTGTGGCGCAGGGCTATGTCGCGCCGGAATATATCCAGCAAGACCCCAACAGAAACCTTTTGGAGGTCTCGCCTGGAGTTGCTCCGGGCTCTACGGGGAACGGTTCTGGTGCTGACCCTGTCTCGGTCCTGCAATCCATTATACCCGGCGTCTCGTTCAATAGCGGGCTTCGCACCCCTGAACAAAATGCAGCGGCGGGCGGCTCTCCGAACAGCTTTCACCTTCGCGGACGGGCAGTTGACATTCCACCGCAGCAAGGCACCACGCCCGCGCAACTCAGGGCGCAACTGGAAAGCCAAGGCGTTCGCGTTGCCGAACTGATTGACGAAGGAGACCACTGGCACATCGCGTGGGAGGGCGAAGTTACAGCGCCTAACTTTGGCCGTGGCGAAGCGCCCCGGTCTGGCCCACGTCTTGTTTCTGCCGCGCAGGCAGGTGGTTCCGGTGGCGGTAATCGTGGCGGCTCAATCCTTAGCCCCGAAGAGGTGCAAGCCGCTGGCCTAAATCCTAACGGCGTCTATCAGCGGTCCAGCACCGGCCAAATCAGTGTGTTGCAGGCGGCGCCTGGAGCTGGTCGCCAAGGCAACCCTACAGAGGCCCAGAACAAGGATTCGTTCAACGCGAACCGGATGAGCGACGCGGGTCAGATTGTTGGAAGCCTTGAGCGCAACAACTTTGACTTTGGCCGCGCTCAAGCGGGCGGACAGTTCACCGAAGATTACAGGCGCTACAACGCAGCCGCTCTTGAGTGGGCCGACTCCCTGTTGCGCCTGACGACCGGCGCTGCTGCTACCCGTGACGAAGTGGAAAGTGCGCGACGCTCATACTTCCCCGTATTTGGCGACAGCCCTGCTGTCCGTCAGCAGAAAGCACAGCGTCGCGCACAGGTCGAGCGTGATGCCTTGGCGCGGGGTGAGGGCGGACGGTCTGACCGCACACCTAACTCGCTTCAAGCGCCCGGCGCTACGGGTGGTCGCAGGACAAACACGAACGCCCCCGGACTGCCGTTTAACATCACGCCTCAGCAGCTACAGTTTCGTCAGCAGATTGTTCAAGGCGGACAAGCGAACGTGCGCGCGCCGCGTGGCGACCGCCAGAACCCGATCTATGTAAACCCAGCCGACGAAGCCACCAGCTACGGTAACATTCGTCCTGGGTCGTGGTTCGTGGCCCCCGACGGTTCTGTTCTACAGAAGCCACCCTCAGACACCCGGAGGCGTCGCCGCTAATGGCCGTTCAAGACATCTACGCAGCGGCCCGCGCTCATACGCAGCAAGTCGCGCCGCCTCAATCGCCTCAGGACACCTACACGCGCCCTGAAGATGGCGCTCAACTGCCCGTCGTTAATCGTGCGCCCATTAACGAGAACCCGACCCAGCTATTGAACATGGGGTTCCGTCAAGACTCAAACGGCCAATGGGTAAAATACACGGAGCCCGAAGCACCTGCCGTTGATTATTCAGCTGATAGGACACGCACGGCTGAACTTGGGGCGCTTAAGTCGGGCCAGGTCGAGTCGTTTGCCTCCGGGGCTACCGAGCAAATACCTTTGCTGGATGAAGCTGCCGCATGGGTTGCGGGCTTGATAACTGGCACGCCATACAGCGAGGTTCGCGATCTACAGACAGACTTGAATCAATACGACCGTGAGAACTACGGTGCGGCTCGCAATGCTGGCGGGGTTTCTGGTTTCGCTGCCGGTCTGGCCGCGCCTGGGTCTGCTTATGTTCGTGGCGCAACCGGTGCAGCGAGCGTGGGGCGAGCCGCCCAAATAGGCGCAGGCTACGGCGCTGCCTATGGCTTCGGCGCGGGTGACGGCTCCTTCCAAGAGCGCGCCCCCGGTGCGGTAACCGGCGCTGTTCTGGGGGCCGCTACTGGTGCTGGCGCTCAAGCCGCCGCGCCGTATGCCAGTCGCCTTCTTGGCATCTCCAGCACCGGCACACGACCAACCAGCCGCATGGCGCAAAGCGTCGCGGACTTCGATCAGGTCGGCATTGAGCCGACGCTGGCTGGCGTTGGCGGACCGGTATCGCAGCGCACGGCGCAAACGCTGGCGGGTAACGTCCTGACGGGTCAGCCGATTGCAGCCGCTGCTCGCCGTGCCGAGACGCAGACTGGCGAGGCTATTGATCGCATCGCTGGCGCATACGGAACGGCAGAGGGTCGCACCTCGGCTGGCGCTACGTTGCAGCGGTCTGCACGCGAGGGTGCCCAGACGCTGCGCCGTGAGGGTGGGGCACTGTATGAGCCGATTAACGCTCTTGAATCGAACCCGACACCAATCCCTCTGACTGCATCGCGTCAGGCCGTGGACGAAAGCCTGTCGGTCTTCACCACGCCAGATCTGCGTGACTGGTTCACCCGCAACGCAACCGACCTGACCCAGTTCCAGGATGTTCTGCAAAAGGCCGATCAGGGCGTTACGTTCGGAGAGGCGCGCCAACTTCGGTCCATCGTGGGCCGGATGCTCAACGATCCCACCGTGTTTAACTCGCGCTCGGAGGCCGGACTTCGCCGCCTGTATGGCGCGCTGTCTGACGACGTTGCGGCAGGCGCTGAACAGCTTGGCGGCCCAGAGGCGGCACAAGCCCTGTCCCGCGCAGACACATACTACAGCGCCGCCCGCTCCCGTGCTGACAATGTCCTTTCGCGGTTCTACGACGCGAACAATCCTGCCGACGCATACGCGCGCCTGATAGACGCAGCCAAGGCTACGGGCCGTCGCTCCAACTGGGCACAGCTTCGCCAGCTTCGCTCATCGGTCCCTGCCGAAGACTGGGACGAGATCGCATCGGGCGTTATCCGCGATCTTGGCCAGCGTGGCGACGACTTCTCTGTCGCCCGTTTCGCTACGGAATGGGAAACGATGACGCCACAAGCGCGCCGCATCCTGTTCGGTGGAGCGGAACGTGCCGAACAGTTCTCAGACCTCAACGCCCTCGCCCGCGTCATGCGCCAGCAACAGCAGGCCGGTCGGTTCTATAACTATTCGGAAAGCGGCAACGCTGCGGGCAACATCGGCGTGGGCTCGGGTCTGGCGCTCGCTGGTCAACAGGCCATGACCGGAAACCTGATTCCAGCCGCGACTATTGTCGGGGCCGGGGTCGCAGGTAATGGATTGTCGCGGATTTTGACATCGCCTGGCGTCGCTCGCTGGCTCGCTGGACCCGTTCAACGTATCGTGCCAGACGCTGAGAACTTGGCGAGGCGGAACGCGGCCTTTGCTCAGTGGTGGGACTTGAACAGAGACGCTGTCGTGCGGGCTGCGGCACAATCTGATGTCGTTCCAATGCAAGCAGCAGCAGAGGAGCCGCAGCAATGAACGGGTTCCCGGTCCACCACAGAAACGCTACCATGACTATCAAGATCATGGCCCACTATAGCATGGATTACTGATTATGGCTGCTGGTCGC
>Ga0181339_1000075_pt1 | contig 39318 bp, 67 predicted proteins | sample Sp13VDMM110DD_FD_130101 | JGI IMG/M metagenome (GOLD analysis project Ga0181339, IMG submission 130101) | Freshwater viral communities from Lake Michigan, USA - Sp13.VD.MM110.D.D | ecosystem: Environmental > Aquatic > Freshwater > Lake | place: USA: Michigan | collected 2013-04-23 | reverse complement strand
GCTCTTGCAGGCCTTGCGTCCGCGCCTGATTACCGAATGTCCCACCGGCAATAGCGTTTTGAACAGCGCGAGATTGCTCCGCCCCACCGGCCTGAATGGCCTGTTTTCGCTAGGCTCGGCTGGCCTTCAGGCCGCTTCTGATCGTCGCCTGAAGCGCGATATTATCCGCGTCGGCACGATGGATAATGGCCTGCCTGTCTATGAGTTCCGATACGTTTGGGGCCGTAAGCGCCACGTCGGGGTGATGGCTCAAGACGTGCTGGCGATGGGGATTGACGCGGTTGTCCGTCATTGGACGGGCTTCCTCATGGTTGACTACGGGAAGCTCTAGGAATGGCCCGCGCTCCCATGCCTGCCCCTCAGATGATCGAAACCCCGGCAATGCGCCGTAGCGCGCTGCTGGCTCAAATGCTTGAGCAAAGCCGTCAGCCCACGCAAATCACGGGCGGTTACGGCGAACTTGCGGCCCGTCTGCTTGGCCAAGGCATCACGCAGTTTAGCGCCAACCGTGCTGATCGGGCGGTGAAGGAAGAGGGCCAACAGCGCCTCGCTGGACAAGCAGAAGCGGGGAATCTTGCGCTTGCTCGCTTGCTTGGTGGTGGCAGTGAGTCTCCCGCGCCTACGCCTATGGCTCCGCCTGTTACCAATACGATGGAGCCGCAAGAGGCCCCGATTTCCCCTGCTGCTGCGGTTGCGGGTTCGCCTATGCCTGCCGCCGCTCCGGCTGGAATGGCGCCAGCGCCTGTCCCGATGGCAGACGTTCCGCCCGCACAACCAGCGGCTCAAGCGGCACCCGCTTCGGCTCCGCGCAATCCGTTAGGCATTACGCCGGGCGAAACTGACCTTGTTCGCCGTGCGCTGTCGAGTGGTGACCCCGGCCAAATCGCATGGGCGCAAGGCGTCATTGGTGAGATTGAAGGCCGTATGTCCGCGCCTCCCGAATGGAAGGACGTTTCGGTCAACGGCGTTCCGTATCTCCGCGACCAGTTCGGCAATATGCGCGAGGCATTTGAAGGCGGCTTGCCGCAGGCGGCGATGGCGCAAAATGCGACCGTTGGGGAAGACAACCCTTATGGCGTCGCGGGCGGTACGGGTATCTCTCTGGACCCGTTCAACCGTCCTCAGATCGTCGGGCGACCGCCTGAAGGGTTTAGCCGTGAGGCAGGCGGTGGTCTGGCTCCGGAGCGCGGAGGTCCGCAAGACCTTAACTCCCCGACACGTCGCTTTGCTGAACTGACCAATCTTCGCAAGGAGATTGACCCGGTGATTGACTCCGCGACCCTGCTGCAACGCAATATTCAAGCCCTCCGCGCTGGCTCTCGTGCTCAGAACGGCGCTGGCGACATTGCCATGATTAACGGCCTTCAGAAGCTGATTGATGAGGGTGTGGTGCGCGAGGGCGATGTTGCGCTGCAACTGCAAGCCCAAGGCATCAACGGCGGCATTGCTGGTCTTCAAGGCTACATCACGTCGTCGGGTCGGTTCAGTCCGGCTATCCGTGCGCAGCTTCTAGCGACCGGCGAGGACATTTATCGGAACATGAACGCGGTCTATCGCGACCGTGTGCTTTCGTATGAGCCGCTGGTTACTGAATCGTTCGGCCCCGGCGCTTTTGATAACGTGCTTCCGTCGCGGACCCGTGAGGCGTTCGGTTGGGGTGGTGATGCAACGGCTCCGCAAGCCCCGCGTCCGCAACCGCGCAATCCGCGTCCAGCTCGTCCGAATGCGCCCGCAGCGCCGCGTCAGTCTCGCCCTAATGTTCCCCCGCCTCCCCCCGGCTTTGAGATCGACTAATGCCGCAAGAGGTAACAGCCACGAACCCGCAGACCGGCGAGACGCTTGTTCTCCGTAACGGTGCGTGGGTTCCTGCGGATGCGCCGCCTGAACCCGCTCCGACTGCTACCAACGCGGCGGGTGAAACTGTCGTGCTGGAAAACGGCGAATGGATTCCGCTTTCTGAAGCGGGCGATAATGGCATCTATCCAGTGATGCGCCCCGGCGCTACGCAGTCCAGCCCCATTGATTTGAACGCCAATCCGAACCCTCAAGACCTTCGCAAAGGCGCTTGGGTTATCAATCGGGAAGGGGTTGTTTATCAGCTTCCTGAGGACGCCCGCACGGCCCCTAGTCGCTTGGGTGACGTTGAGGAGTCGCCGGGGGTCTATACCCGCCCGTTCTCGGTTGCAGAGGACATTGCCAAGTCCATTCCGACTGGCATCGTTGAGGGCGCAACGGGCCTTGTCGGTATGCAGGGCGCGATTGGCCAGATGATGGGTGGCCAGCCGGGTCAGAACCTTCCGGGGTTTGGCATTGTTGGACCTACCGGAGAGCAACTGAATGACCAGCTTCGCGAAAGCCTTGGCCGCGACTATTACCAGCCGCAAAGCGTAGCGGGTGAGTACGCTCGCACGGCTGGGGAGTTTCTTCCCGGCCTTGTCGCTCCGGGCGGACCGGGGGCCAAAATCGCATCATGGCTTGTTCCTGCCGCCGCCAGCGAAACCGGAGGTCAGATTGCGCGGGGCATGAATGGCGGACAGCGCGATACTACGGCTGAAGGCTTGGCGCGTTTTGGCGGCGGTCTGGTTGGCGGTCTTGGCGTCGGCGGCGTGAATGCGATTCGCGGCGGTGCTGATATTTCACTCCGCAACGCCGCGCAAGGCGTGACGCCTGAGCAAATGCAGATGGCCGCAGCCCTTCGCCAACGCGGTGGGTTGCTTGGCGTTGACCTGACGAACGCGGAGGCGCTGCAACAGGCCACGCGAGGCGGGACCGGCATGGGCCGTATGCAGCGGGTTGTGGAAGGCCAGTCCAGCCGTATGGCCCCGATGATGGCTAACCGACCGGGACAGGTTGAGCGGGCTATTGGGGCGGAACTAGACCGGCTTGGCCCTAGCGTTGAGCCGTCCGCGCTTGCGGGCCAATCTCAAGAGGCCGCAACCGGCGTTCTGGACACGATGCGCCGTCGTGTGAACGAAAGCGCGCAGCCGCTTTACGATCAACTTCCGGGCCAAGCGCTGGACCCCGCTGACCTTGCTCGCCTGCAAGCCAACCCGTCGTATAGCGCTGCGTCCGAACAGCTTATGGGAAATCCGGAGCTGGCCGCCCTTGTCAGCGGAGGCCCCGACGACCTTTCGACGGTCAATCGTGTTATCCAGCAACTCGACACGATGGGGGAGCAAGCCCGCCCGGGGGTGATGAACCCTACCGGCAACAACACACTAGCCTCTCAACGCGACCAAGCGGCGGCGCTCGCGCGTCAACTCGCTGGCGATACGTCGCCGGAGTTTGCCGCTGCTCGCCAGACGGTAGCCACGGGCCGCGAGGCGTTCGTTGACCCACTTCGCCGTGGGCCTATCGGTGCGATTGCTGGCCAATCTGACGTACAGCCTAGCCTCGCTGGCCAGACCGAAGCTTTGTTCCCTGCGCAGCCATTTGAAGGCCAAGCGGCGGAAACCGCTCGCGCTCTTGAGTTGATGGGCGAGATTGACCCGTCAGTGGGAGGTCCGCTTGTCCGTCAGCATCTGGCTCGGCAGTCGATGGAGTCGCAACAACAGCTTGCGACCGGAGACAACCAGTTCGGCGGGGCTAACTTCGCCGCTCGCGCTTTCGGCAATCCAGAACAGCGCCGTACTGTCATGGGCGCCATCGACGCTGTTGCACCGCCTCCTAGTCCGCTGACCTTCCCGCCGCTCAATCCGAACGCTCCGCAGCCTATGCCGTCTGATCCGATGGCCCAACTCGTTGAGGTTCTGCAAGCGACAGGCCAGCGCCATCGTGGCGGGTCTGAAACCGCCTTCAACGCAGAGGCTATCCAGAACCTTCGCGGCGGCAATCTGGCGACGGGCGCGGCTCAGTCGATTACGAACCCTGTAGGCATCCCGGCACGACTAGCCCGTGGGATTGACGATTGGACCGCCCGCCGGAATGCGGACGCCTTGGCGGAGGTTCTTATGGGCAGATCAGAAGATTTTAACGCCCGGCTGACCCGTGCGCTCAATCGACCCCGTGGGGCTAACCGCATCCGTGCGGGCGTGACCCTTTCGGCTGGACAGGAGGACTAAGCCATCCCTAGGAACGGTGCAGGGCAATACTCGCCCCCTTCAAACACATGGAACCCGGCCACGCCCGACACGGCTATTCTGTCGGACGACTGGAACGACACGCTTGACGATATGTCCACTGCGATTACGCAGTCGCTTTCGTCGGACGGTCAGACTACGGCGTCAACGGTCATTCCGTTCTCGCAAGGCATCACGGTTTCCAGCGGCTCTCTGTCTGCCCCGTCGATTGCAGTGATTGGTGATGCGAATACGGGTTGGTATTTCCCAGCAGCGGATCAATCGGCGCTTGTCTGCGGCGGCATCGCTGTTCTGACGGCTACCTCATCCGGCGTGACGTTCCCGCTTGGCGTGACGTTTGCGGGCAATCAGACCGTCTCGGGAAACCTGATCGTCAACGGCAACACGACGATTGGCAACGCCAGTTCTGACACGCTGACGGTTGCCGCTACGGGGACGTTCACGGGAGACCAGACGTTCTTGGGGACGCTTACGGTCCCTAACGCATCGTTCACAAACGCCAAACTGGCCAACATGGCGACCGCGACCATTAAAGGCCGTGTGACTGCCGGAGCGGGCGTCCCGGAAGACCTGACCGCTACGCAAGCGACCACGATCCTGAATGCGGTTGTGGGCGATAGTGGGTCGGGCGGGACTAAGGGGCTTGTTCCGGCCCCGGCTGCGGGTGATGCAGCGGCGCTGCGGTTCCTGAGCGCTGCGGGAACGTGGGTGGCTGCGGTCCCGGTTGGGTCTGTTACGATGTACGCGGCTAACACGGCCCCGGCTGGCTGGTTGGAGTGTAACGCGGCGGCGGTCTCCCGCACGACCTATGCCGGGCTGTTCGCGGCTATTGGGACAGTGTTCGGCGTAGGTGACGGATCGACCACGTTTAACCTCCCTGATATGCGCGGAGAGTTTGCCCGTGGTTGGGACAACGGACGCGGGATTGATCCGGCCCGTGCGTTCGGTTCGGCTCAAGCAGACGAACTTGAGGCACACGTTCACAGCGTCCAGCCCCCGGCAGCGAGCGACGACACTTCGTCTGGCCTGACGACAACGGGCACGGGCGGGGCGGAAACCATTACGCCTTACAACACGGCATCGACCGGAGGCAGCGAGACACGCCCCCGCAACATCGCCTTGATGTTCATTATCAAATACTAAGGGACAATCATGGCTATTCCGCCTCGCAAAACATACCCTGAACTTACCGCCCTTTCGGCCCCTATCGTTGATAGCGATGTGGTGGCTGTTTACCGCACTCCGGGGCCGCTTCGGCGCACGACCGCCTCTGTTGTGAAGACCTACGCTCAAACGGGCGTAGTGCAATCCGCAGCCCTCGCGGCTGACACTGGTGCGGAGCTTGTCGGCACGGCCAGCGGCGTTACCCTTCAGGAAGCTTTGAATATGCTGGGGCTTGGTATTCTGGTTCCGGTGACAAGGGTTAGTTACGTCCCGGCCCGCTACACGGCTCCCACGGGGATGAATAATCCTCTCAAGGTTTGGGTGGACTGCGACGGGGTGGACTTTGCGTTTAACGAACGTCCGTATGATCTGACGGACTGGACGCAAGACCCGACGATTACCGGCAAGACGGATCGGTATGTCGATTACCTTCTGGGGAACAACGGCAACACGGGCACGGCCCCCGGCTCGGGCAACGCATGGCAGACCTTTGACTATGCCATTGCAAACTCGCCCGACAAGACGACCATTCACTTGATGAATCCTAGCGTTGGCTATCTGTCGTCAACGAACGGCGGGCACACGCTTGGAACGCGACGCATCAAGGTTCTCGGCGATAACGCTAACGGCCCTACGCTGTTCTCTGGTTGGCGGGAAACCTACACCGCAGCGTATATGTCATGGGCTGCGTCTGGTTCGGCGTTCACGTCCACGGCATCCGCCAACCTCTCGACCGTCATGGCGATGGCGGATAACAACTATCAAGACCGCTATGGTCTGCCCTTGGCCATGCCGCACGTTGCTTCTGGCGCGACCGCTATAGCGACGCCGGGTAGCTGGAACTGGGATGGCACGACCCTGACCGTTCACATGATCGACGGGCGGACGCCGGACCCGGCTGACGGGTGGGTGCCTATTACGTCATTCTCCAATATGTCGTTCATCAGTGATGCAGACATTGCGTTTGAGAACATCACTTGCGCTTATAACGGCGGTGCTGCGGACGTGCAGGGCCTTCGTTTCCGCCCGGTGACTGCGGGTGTTGCTAACTCGATCAGGGTCGCGGCTAAAAACGTGCGGGCGTTCGGCGCATCTGGAAACGCGTTCCAGATTTACGACGCTCATACGATTGCGCTTCAAGAGTGCTACGGCGCGTTCTGCTATTACGACATTTTCAACTATGCGAGCTTCATCAGCACCGGCACACAGGCCCAATGGGCTACGGTGTATGAAGACAACTGCTTTGGCCATGACGCTGGTTACACTTGGCGTCAGAACCCCACGGCGTCGAACTCAAACAACCTGACGACGGCCCACCGAGGGTACCACCTTTGGCGCGTCAATCCGGGTGGCTACAACATACCCAACTCGTTCCTTGCTGACGTGAACGGCTGCTACTCCTTCAACTTCGGCGTCACGCCCTCGCAAAGCACGGCGGGCGGTTCTGCTCTCTATCAGAATAACTACTGGTATCAGCGTCTGGGTAGCGAGGGTTCAGCGGGAGCCAAGATGATCGTGATTGGCGGCAACGGTGACGCGGTTTCGTCTGGCCAGTATCACTTCTCCAACTGGAACGACGAAGAAACCGGCGCTTCTCTTGGCGAAATCTATCTGGCAGATTGGCAAGGCCCGTCTGCGCCTAACATCCGAACGGGTACGCTACTCTTTGACTACAGAACGGGAGCCGCACTGTGACGCCGCAAGACCATATCGACGCTATTGGCCGTGCCTTGATGAAGTCGGAGGAAGCCGTGAAGGCTACCCGAAAAGCTCTCAAGCTGGTTGAGGAACATCACGCCATCCTGCACGCTCGGTTAGATAAGGCTCAGAAAGCCTATGCCGCATCGCGGGATGGAGACAACATCGTCCCGTTTAGTGGAGGGAATGATAAGCCTCCGGTTGACGATCCTGACGAGCCGATCAAGCCGTGAGCCTCATGATAGCGTACACAGTCGCCACAGCCGCCGTCTTCCTTGCTTGCTTTCTGGCCTATCGGTCCAAGCCTGAGAAGTACGCGGACCTGATGGGCGTTAGCGCTCTGTTGGCCGTCGTGTTCGTCATCAATAATCTGCTGGTGACGCTGTACGGGTTTCCAGAGGTCATTCTAGCCGCCCCGGTTCTCGACTTCTTCCTTGCCGGGATGATTTACAGGGCGTGGCAGAAAAGCCGTGAGGGCTGGAAAGTCGTCATGGTGGCAAGCCTTGTCGCGCAGCTTATGCTACACGTAGTGGCTATTTCTATGTGGAAGCTTGGGGGCCTCACGCAGCAGGGTCTTTATCTGTACGTCGTGGCGGTAAATGCGTTTTTCATCGTTCAGCTTCTGGCCCTTGGGTGTGTCGGAGTGGGTCATGGTCTGGATCGGCTTCGCGCTCATCTGTCTAATCGCCGGGGTTCGGGTCTTGTCGCGGATGCTCGCAAATGAGCGTCCCAAGCCTCGGGGTAGTAGCGGACCGCGTAGACCGGCTGACAAGGCGGATTGACGACCTAGAAAAGCAAATGGATGCAGTGATGGCCTTGCAGCGTTGGCAGATGGGCGCGGCGGTCGGGTTTGGCGTGGTGCTGACGCTATTGCTTCCAAAAATCTCTAACGTCCTTGGGCTGACGTAATGACAGACACGCCAGTCGTCCCGCGCGAGGTTCCGCCCATTCCAACGTCGGAAATGGTCAAGGCGTTTATTGGCGATTTGGCCCGACCTTTTGCCATTATCGCTACGTCCTACGCCGCTGCTCATGCCACTGTTGTCATTGCCAGCAAGGTTGAGAACGGAAATGACGGCGCTATCTTTGCGGGGGCTTATTTCCTTGGCGTAGCGACCTTGTACGGAGCCAAGGCTATCGAGGCTATCAACCAGACCCGCGCCCGTCGTGACGTTGACGTGGCCGCTGTAACCGCAGGAACCACAACGCCATGAGCAAGGCTCTGTTTGACGCTGTAAGGGCCATTAAGGGCGCTCCGCTGACGCAAGCGGACGTTGACGCCATAAACGCTGCAATAGCCCCCGTAGCGGCTCCTACGGGCAAGCGCGTTAGTGCTGCGGGCATTGCGCTGATTCACTCGTTTGAGTCCTGTAAGCTGACCGCCTATCCAGACCCCGGATCGGTTGACGGCAAGCCGTGGACTATCGGTTGGGGTTCGACCGGCCCCGGTATCGCTAAGGGGGTTGTCTGGACGCAATCACAGGCAGATGAACGGTTCGCTGCGGACCTTGCTCGGTTTGAAAAGGCTGTAGCCTTGATGGCCCCGGTAACCACGCAAAGTCAGTTCGATGCGCTTGTGTCGTTTGCCTACAATGTGGGTCTGGCGGCGTTGAATGACAGCACACTTCTCCGGCTGCACAAGGCGGGAAACTACGTCGGCGCTAAAGACCAGTTTTCACGCTGGAATAAGAACGACGGCAAGGTGATGAACGGCCTGACGCGGCGTAGGGCTGCGGAAGCGGCTATGTATGGGAGCGCATGATGTTCGGCCTCGATAAGACCGCTACCCGCATCGTCCAGATCGGCGCTATCGTTGTCATTCTATGCTTCGTGTTGGCTGTACTGACCATGTGCCAAGCCCGAAAAGACGCTGCTACAGCCAATGCAAAGGCTCGGGAGGCTACAGGGCAAGCGAGCGCCGGTTCTGCCGCTGTACGGGCCACTGAGGGGCGTTACGAGCGGGATGCGGCTACGGATGCGCAAACCAAGGCTAACGCGGATTTCATCGACGGAGCGGACAATGCGGATCAAGATGCTGGCGAAGCTGGCCGTAGGGGTTGGGTTGCTTACTGTCGCCGGGTGCGGAACGACCATCCAAAGTGCGCTGGATTGCTCCAAGCTGATCGGCCCGTCCCTCCGCGCTGACGTTCCGGTAACGCCTCCTCCCGAAGAGAACCTTATTGGCGGGTGGGTGACGGTTGCCGACGCTCGCCATGCGGACACGGACAAGGCCAACAACCGCGCTAACACCGTGATTGAGATTTGCGATGCGGTAGGGGTTGAGAACCAACGACTCACGCGGAGACGCTTCCTCGGACTGTTTTAGTGTTTCCGGTGTGTAGCCAGCCAAACCTGACACGCGACGGCCACGGCAATGAAGAACAGGAATAGGTAAAGTTCGGTCACCGGCCTTGTTCCTTCCCTATGAGGGCGAGAATGGCGTCGGCTAGTTCTTCGTCGTTTAGGTCGCCTGCCAGAGTGAGCCGGTTCCAATCGGTCCCGCCGACCTGAGTGCGCGTCCGAATAACGTACGCAATCGCCTCCCGGAGCATCCCGTCAGGGGCGGGAGCGCTTTTCGGGGACGGGCCACGTTCAGACAGTTCATCGCGGGTCATTGTTTCACTCCTTCGCTGGAGTTTTGGTGCACTCCGACGCTTTGCGTCTCCGTACCCACCGCGACAGTTTCGGCAGGGGTGGTAGCTTCCCATCGCTCGCGCTTCACACGCTCTGTCCAGCGACGGCGCGTCTGCGTGTGAGAGCCGCACCAGTTGCAGGAGCGCGCGTCGCCGTTTTCCGTCCATCGGGTTTCGCCCCCGATGAAGCCGCGCGAATGGTCTGTGTCGATGGCGCAGCGGCCCCGGCTGGCGTAGTCGCTCCAAAACGACGTGAGCAGCGTCAGGTCGCTGACGGGGAACGTCCAGCACCCCATCTCTGCCCGCCCGCCAAAGGTCAGGACTCGCGCCATTCTGGAACCGATGAAGAACCGACCTTCGTCAATGTAGCCGACCCACAGAGTTCCGTCCGCGCTATGAAACACCTCGGGCTTCCAGTGTTGGCAGTTCTTTTTTGTCCAACGCGCGAGGTTGGGGCTGTATCGGTCGCCCTTTAGCGCCCAAGGCTGAAGGTCAGCGACGGTCTTTGCGGTGCCCGGCTGGGTATGGAGCGAAGCGGAATGCGCCATCACTCCCCTCCACCAGCAGGAGTAGGGGCGGCAGGGAGGGGCATCCAGTGGGTCGGCAGCGTGAAAAACACCTTTTGCTGGCGCGGATGCGGGTTGAAATGCTTGGGCACATCGCAAAAGCCGTGACCATCGTAGTCATGGCCGGGCGCAAACCATCCGTCGCGCTTTCTACACGGCGTCGTCCAAGAGCCGTCTGGCTGGTAGACTATGGTGTCGTCAGTACAATCGGTGACGTAGTAGGCGTCTGATTCACGCCACTCCGCCCCCGTTTCGTCCGTCATCCACAAGTCGATGACCGTCCCATCCTTCGGGGCCGTCGCAATGTCCTGCCACCCCGACTGTCGGCTCTCTCCCTGAGTGAGGGCGGCTTCGGAAACACCGAACGCCGCGCGCCTGGCGGACAGGTCCGAATAGCCTGTCGATTGGTGCGTGGTATTGCGGACCTTCTCCAACGCCTCCCGCAGCCCCTCCCGTTCCGCTGAGAGGCGTTCGATCAGGGCGGCGGCTTCGCGGCACGTCTCGACCACATGAGGCAAGCCCCGAAGCTCGCTCACGATCAGGGACAGCCTCTCCACAACGCTTGCCGGTGTTTGTTGTTCGGTCATCAGCACGCCTCCTGTGGCGTTACGCCTTCAGCGAAATAAAGGCTGACGCGCCGTTGACTCAGGTGGTCCTCCGTGAGGGTGGCGACACGCCCGTCCACCACAAATAGCTGGACGCCGTTCGGGCAGACGCGGACGGGATCGAGGCTTTTCAGCATCGTCTCTCGCTCGGGCGAGGGTGGCGACGGATCAGCGCAAGCGGACGTGAGCAGAAGGGCGGCGAGGCCCAGCCAAGAACAACGGGTCATGGGTTCGGCTCCCTATTGGGTTGCGGTACGGGGTTTTTAGGGGTCACGCCTTCCGGCGTACCCGGCTGTTTGTCGTCATCCTCGGACGGCTCATCACAGCCGCACGGGATGGCCCCGCGAGAGTAAGTCGCGGGCAAGTAGCCAAGCCCCCGACAGGAGCGGCACGGTGACCGCCACTCTCTCGGGAAGTAGCAGCCCGAGGGATCGCCCGGCTTACCGTAGTCCATGCGCTTGCTCATGCGCCCCGACCTCCGCCACGATCATCAATCGCGTCCTTGGCGTAGTCAGTCCGGGCGATCAGTTCGGCGGAAGAGATGGCTCCCGGCTCCCCAGCACGTCTGGCAGCGGTGATCAGTTCCAGAACCTTGTGTGGGCCAATGGCGTCGTGAAGGTCATCCTTGGCGTCTTGGCTGTCGAGCGCCGTTCGAGCCTGAATCGCGGTCTTCGCCAGCCGCTCAAGGTCAGCCCATCTGTCAGAGGTGACCGGCAGCGGCGGAACGTCGGTGCGGAGCAGGCCTTCTTTCTGGAGCGCCGCCAACGCGGCTTTCGCTCCGTCCGTGGAGGTCCAATCCATATCCATACTGTCGCTGATGGCGTCGCCGATCAGGTCGATCAGCTCCTGATCTGTCCAGTCGAACGGAACAGCCGTCTCAGCTGCACGGTGGGTATCTTCGCTCTTGGGCGAAGATGAACCAAAACCCTCGGCTATGGGGGTGGCGGGAGGGGTGGCGTACACCGGAAGAACGTCGAACCATTCCGCCTTCAAGCCTTCTTCCAGCGTTGGCTTGTGCGGGGAAAACCGCCAATCCGAGGGCTGCATGAGGCCGATGGGATGATCTTCATTTATTCGCTTGACCCACCCTAGCGGGGTCGCGCTGACATCCGCAGGCCCACCCCCATCCGCTTGCTCGGCAGGGACGGAAGCCGAAGGCTGTAGTGCGGATGGGGCAGGCGTGACGACGCGGTAGGCGATGATGTCGGAGCCCCGCCCTTGATGGTCCCAGAAGATCAGATCGCTGGCGCAGCTTTCGCTAAACAGGCCATCGCGACGGCGCGTCTCCACAATCGGGCACGGCACCGGGTTCTCTCCCCCATGCCATTCAATCCACCCCTCTACCCCGCTCATGCGTCACCTGTAGGAAGGGATTTGGTTTCACTACCGGACGCTTCGCGCCCGTCCGTACCCACCGCGGATGCTTTCAGGGCTGTTCTCGCTTTTCGACAGTAGGCCTCGATCTCGTCCAGATCGCGGGCGTTGGTGAGTGGGAAGCGCAGGAGCGTCTTGCTGCTACCGTTGAACTTCGGGCCAGAAAGTCGGAAGCCGCCGCTGCTGTCGCCGATGCTGAGTTGTAGGCCGTTGGTCAAGCCGTCCCGATCCACGGTGATTTCGACAGTCATTGGTCAGCCCCTTCGCTCATACCCACCGAGACCGCTTCGGCGACTGTGGTAGCCTTGGCGTAGGCAGCGGCGGCGGCGCGGAGGTAGCCGACGACAGTCGTTGTTATTTCCCACTCGCCCATCCCGTCACGGGCGGCTGCTGCTTCGGCGAACGGCTTTAGGGCGGCGAGAAGGTCAGGAGCGGCGGCGATCAAGCGGGAGTTGGCGAGTTTGTGCGCAGCCGGGATTTCTCCGTAGGGATGGGCAAGGTCGTCGCCCCAAATCCCGTTGGCCGTGGCGACGGGCATATCGACCGCCGTGCTCCAAACTTGACCGCAGGAGCATCCGCCCCTCTTAGATCCACACGCCACCCACGGCCCCGGCGTATGACCTGACACAACCGGCGTTTCCGCTACTGGCTGGGTATCGCGAAGCGATGCACCCAAGTCTTCCGTTAATGCAGTCATTGAGATGCTTCCTTGGCTTTCAAGATGGCGATGCAGAGAGCGAGCGCGGGGGTTGGGGCGGACGCCTCGACCTCGTCCGTGAACTGGTGGCCCTTTGGCGCAGAGAGGTAGGCGGACCAGTCTTCCGGCGCGATGAGCAGTTCGTACCGATTGGCCTGAACGCCGACGTACCACCCCGGCAGCACCCGCTCCGCCAGAGCAAGAGCAGCGTCTAGGGAGGTGGTGACGGGCGGGACCGGGAACTTGGACTCGTTGCCGAGGAAGTGCTTTCCGTCAGCGGACCAGAACTGCCACTTGGCGGACGGTCCAAAGTCGGTTGCTGGCGGATAAGGCCGAAGTTCAGCGCCGACGAAATGGGCGGTGATCAGCGCATCCAACTCCCGGCTCCCCACCTCCGCAGCTTCAAGACGGGCTATCAGGCTGTCAGTCATTGGTCGGGTCCATTTTGATTGTTCATTCCGCCGCTTTGCGGCTCCATACCCACCGAGACTGTGGCTTCGTTCTGTGGTAGTCATGACCAAATCACCCACAGCGCGCCGACAACCAGACAGGCAGCGCTAGAGCCATAGCCTAGCACCGTCAGAACGGTCCAAAGGCGTTTGCGGGGCTCATCGAGCCAACTCATCATGATCGCAGCGTGACCGACGATAAAGGCCGGGAGCGCCGTAGCAAGAATATCCCAGCCCATCACAACCACCACAACGCCAGAACCGCACCCATAACCGCAAAGATAACCAGACTGCGGATACGGAAGCATTCGGAAAGGGCGCGAAGCCAGATCGGGCCATCGTCCACGGCGGCGTCGAAGTTCCACCCGCGCGAAGAGCCTTGGTCTGTCGCCATAGCGGCTTCACGGCGATGGTCTCGGTGGGTATGGGTGTCGTTCATCGAACCGACTCCAACTCATTTGCGCCATACGTCACGAAACTCGGCGCGACGCCTTCCCACGCGTAGTCTTTGCGGCACCAGACAGCGTGCTTGTGAACGCCGATGACGGTCAGCTTTTCGTCTCTGAGGCTTCCGTCTGTCTGGATGTGTTTGACGGTCTGTCCCGTCTTAAAGCTATTCGGTCGCATCGTTCTTCTCCCCTTCCTTCTCCATAGAGAAGGCTTCAGCCCATTGGTGAATAGTGTCTGCCATGTCGTTGTTGAGGGCCTTTTGTTGGGCCTCCAAAACAGACCCTTTGCGGGGCCGCACGGCGATGATTGGCGGGCGCTTGTTCATGTGGTCAACCTACACCTTTCGCAGCGGTGGTCAACCATTATTTTCGTCATGTTCGTTTTCTGGTGTTTTGTATGCACGTCCTGCCGTCATGTTCGATAATCCCTCCAAACCGAACATATGGATGGTCAGAGCAATGGCCTGTAGCTCGGCGGCAAGACGTGCATTGCTGATCGGCTTGTCCCCTTCCTCTATCTGGTGAGAGATTGTCATTGGGCTTCCGTGGGCTTAGCTTTTGAAAGCAAAATCGCCTCCATCTGAGCGGCAGCAATCTCGCCGGACTCCTTTCCGCATTTAACTCGGTGAGCAAACTCCCACCCGTCTATCCAGACGTTCGGGTTGGCGGTCGGAACCGAATAATTCTGAATATGAGCGTGGTGCGTTCGCGGATAACGGTTGGTCATTGTAGGCTCCTTAGAAGCTGCTCTCGTTGTGCTGCTGCCCGGTCGCAAGCCTCTTTCAGTTCGGAGAGCGTCGGGAAAAAGTTGGGCTTTTCGGGTCGGTACATGAACCGCTCAACCACCGCCTTAGCCACGTCAGCCGGATACTTGGCCAGACAATCGCTGTAGAGCCGCAGGATAAGCCTAAGACTGTTCTCGCTATCCTGACGGTGAGCTGTGACCGCGTGGAGCGTCGAGACGTGTTCCTCGCATCGCTGGACGCTTGGCGGCGTCATGGCGCTCTGGACGGCCCGTAGAGCTTCAGAACGGTTGTCCGGTGTCAGGCCCTCGAACGTAAACCCCGTCACTGTCCGTTGGTAGCCACCCGTCACCGGATAGGTCAGGCTGATTTGCGGCTGCGGCACGATCCCCAAGGATGATGTCAACCATTGAAGCAGGTTTCGGTCTGTGTCCTCCGGCGTTTGGCTTTCCAGCTTGGCCAGCGCCGCGACGGTTGCGACACCACGTCCGCCATGTTGCAGGCCAGTCGAGTTTGCATCCGCCTGCGCCCGGCTTACTAATCCAGAAATCACGGAATTGATCGGCTTCACGTCTTGTCTCCTCGGGGGTCATGTGTTGGCTGGCGGCGAATGTCAGGTCGGCTTCCGTTGGCTTCCAATCCGGATGCAGTCGAGAGCCTTTCTTTGGAGAAGGTGAAACCTTCTCTTTCTTTAACTCTGGTTCTGGTTCTGGAGAATGCTTAAGCAATCGTGAAGCATTTGCTGACGCCAGTTTGTTAGATTTCAACGCCTTAGCTCGCGCGCCTGCTTTTCCTGACTGCGATCTTTTTTGCGATTTTTCTTCAGCAATTGAGAGTTCAGCGGAGAGCCTTTTCTGTGTAAATCCGCCTTCGCACGGCGTGAAAAACTCCAAAACCTCGGCGCAGATTTTCGACCAGCGAGACGGCGTGACACCCGCGATTCTGGCCAGTTTGACGGGGTTGTCGGGCAAGACACCTTCAGACCGCCACATGGTCATGAGGAGGAGCAAATACGCCCCGTGCTGCTCGGTTGTCAGGTGTCGCGTGTCGCCAAGGTAGTCAGCGACATAGAGCTGCATAAACGGCGCGCTCACGGAATACACCGGAGGCTTGCGCGATCTGTCTGGTGGCGGTAAAACCGCATAGTCGATGGCTCCGTGTAAGCCGTTGGCGTTCTGCGGTTCAGACTCAGCCCTGATCCGCACCGAATGTTATCCGCCACCGGACCCAAAAGGTCAAGGCGGGGAACAGGGGAGGCGCGGCGGGGATTTGCTCCCTCTTGTACTCGCCGCGTAAGACGTAGGCCCGGTGGTTGACTCGTTCCCACCGGGCCTTTTTCTATCCTGCTTCCGCTATCAGACGATCAATCACTTTCGATCTGGCGTCAGCAGGAAGCGCATAGCCCTGACCTGCGACAGTCTCAATCGACGTGTCTAGCCCAACATCACGCAAAGCCTCGCGCGTCCAGCAAATGCGGGTGCGGAAGGTGTCTTTAGCTCTTCGGGCTTGTGCAGCGCTGTCACCGTAATCGGTCTTTGGCTGGCGACGTGAGACAGTCTTAGCCGACTGAAGGTGACTGACGGGCTTTCCGTTGGCCTCGATCAAGGCAAACAGAACCGCTCCGCACCCTCTATGGCCTAGAAGCCTCTCAGCGGCACACAGAAGCCCAAGGCGTTCTAGCGCGTTCATGCCGTCACCCGCCTAGGCTTAGGCCCGTTGCCGCCATACGCAGCGACCAGACCGAGACGGAAGAGGGCTTTGCGAACACCGGACTTGCTCAAGCCGGTGCGTTCCTGAATCTCTGATCTGGATGCGCCCGTAGAGACCATTTTGGTAATCAGCACGTCCTTATCCACCAGCCACCACCGGGAACGGTGTTTTTAGGACAACGGCACGGGTTACGACCGAACGCTCTAGCCGGTTCAATCTGACCGCAACCTCCGGAGCGGAGTAGCCACAAGCGACGCAGCGGCGTAGCTTCTTATCCTCTTCGTCTGTCCACATTCCGGGGCCTTTGACTGCTTTGGTCATGCCGAAACCTTCCGTTCTACCGTGCAAAGAGCGTGATGGGATTCGCACCATTGGCTAACCCCGAAAACGGGTTTGCAGCAGTAATGGATATTGTGGCGCTCGCCGTAAGGATAGCTGCACTCGCCAAGCGCCCTAGTAAGCCACGGACGGGCAAAACCGGGGATGATAGTCGGTTCCTCCTTCGGGCCGGGCCGGGCCTTCGGGCCAAGCGTTGTCCCCTTGCGGGCCATAGCGGCAAGCCTAACAGACTCGTAATCCCGATCAGCAACCTTCCGGCGCAAGGGGAAACCACGGTTTGGAAGCCCCATCCGGCTCCCTTTGGAGAGGATTTGAGAGGATGAACGCCCGCCCATTTGCTGCCCGATCAAGTGACAGGACGCGCCCGTAAACCATAGACGCTTCAGCGTAGCCTCATTCTCTGGCGTCCAAGGAGAGGCGGGCTTGGGGGCCAGCGCAGTAACGCCCGATTGTTTTCTGATCCGCGCGACCCGAGCCTCGTTAATACCGAGCTTTTCGGCAATCTGTTTGTCTGTCTTGCCGTCCTTCTTCATCTGCTCAATGGCGGGAAGCCAAGCCGGATCGTTCTCACGCTTTTTCCGAACAGGCGGGAGTTCGCGCACAATGTTGTTACGGTTAAGCAGGCCACGGATGGCAAAACGGCTCATGCCAACCTGTTTCATCACATCGTCAATGTGAAGGCCCGACAACCAAATTTCTCGCAGGCGCTCAATAACGGCGGAGGGGGTCGGGGCGCGGCCTTTTGTGGGGACTAACAGGCCCTCTTTGATGGCAGACGTAACCCACCAATCAACGGTGCGCGGTCGTACTCCGAAAGCGGCTCCGATCTCTTCGTGAGATTTGCCAGCCTTCTTCATCTGAATAAACTGCGGGTTTCGGTGTTTCATGTCTCTCTCCCCTTGGGCTTCCGCTGGAAACCACGTGATTGAATCTTGACCCCTTTGGGCCATTCGTTTCGAGACTGGATAAGGCCAAAGCCTCGCTTGGCTCTCCGCGCTGCCTGACCGCCCTCAATGCCGCTCTGACGCTTGGCCTTGGCGATGCGCTTAACGTCGTCTTTCGTCTTCAAGGCGTGAGGTTTAACAAGAGCCGGGTAAAGGTTCTCATCATCGTTAGAGCCGCCTAGAGCGACGGGTACGCGGTGTTCTATGTGCCATGCTTCGCCCGGCTTGATCTTGACGCCAGACAGGCCACAGACGCCGCCGTGGGCCGCGAAGATGCGAGCGCGGTCCTTTGCGCTGAAGGATTTTCTCACGTCTCCCGAACCTCCGCGCCGGTCAGCGCCTTCAGCAGTTTGACCTTAATGCGGTAAACGGGGTGCTTGCGGGTGATCGGGCTTTTCGTGTCCTCAATCACTTGCTTCCCATTCTCGACATAGGTAGCATCAGGAATGAAGGTGCAGACGAGTTGTCCGTTGACGACAAGCGGCATTCGCACCTGACGAGCAAGATCGGAAATCTGACCCGCTCGCTGTAGCAGACAAAGCTCTGACCACCGCCGAGCCTCCTTCGCTGAATCAAAGGACAGGCCATCAAACTCAGTCTTTCGGTTGCGAAACTTGGGGGCCTTCACCGACCCGCCACCACGTTAAGCTCCTCAATCGAGAGCGCGCGCAGCTTGGCATAGATCGGAGCGCGGGCTTTCTTCTGACGGATAGCCTTTGCTAACTCATCCTTGAGTGCGTTCCGTTCCCGCACGATCAGGGCAAGGTGACAGTTCTTGGAGATGGCCGCTTGCTCGCGCATCCACGCAGCCCGGCTGTCGTCCTTGGCACGAAAGTAGGCCGCCCATTCATCACGGCGTTCAAGGCTGAAGCTGTATCGCTTCATAAGGCGTTTGAACCAGTTAAGCATTGGTTTCCCCCCTCAATGCGGCTCGCAGCAATGTAGCCGGAGCCGTGTTGTAAACGGTAGCCAGCGCCCCGATAGTCGAGACGGTGGGGTTGGTCCGGTTCCCCTTTTCCATGTCGCACAGGTTGCCTTTGGCAAGCCCGGTCTGGAGGGAAGCTTGGGACAGCGACAGGCCCTCGCGGTTGCGAAGGCGGCGCAGTAGTTGGGCGAATGTCTCTTGCATGACGTAACCATAGACCGAACAAATCCGGTCGCGCAAGCGAATAAAACAGCTTGACGCCATGTCCGCTCCCGTGGTTCTATCGGGTCAACAAGGGAGCAGACACATGACCTACAACGACCCGACCGAAGTTCACTCTGGTGAGTGCGACCATTGCGGACGAACGGTCCGTGACAACGAGCAAGACCTGTTTGCTCACGGTCGCTTGTTTGTCTGTGAGGACTGCGCCGACGAACTCGGCAACCAGCCTAGCGACGACGATGACGACGAACCCCTCTCCCTCGCCAAGCCCGTTAAGACGGATTGGCTGCACCTTGCAGGCCAGATTACGGGAGCGGTGTGATGAAGGAGCTTTACATCGAAGAGCTAGAGCGCCTTCAGGGCCTCTACGAAGATCAAGGCATGGGAGAGGACGAAGCGCAGGCAATGGCTGAGGCCAACGCTTACGACGCCATGACGGATCGCCTAGCCGATATGGCAGACCGCGCCAAAGACGCATGGAAGGAGCGCGACCTGTGACCGACGTAATCGACTCCATGCGCGGGCTGCGCAACCAGTCTCTGAACTTCGAAACGGCGATGAGCGCCCTTACCGTCGCAATAGGTAACACCGAGAGACTTACCGATCTGGAACCGGGCCAGCTTGATCGTTTGCGTCAGGCCGTCATCCGTCTGAGTAACTGCGAGCGCAAACAATCCAAAGGGGCTAAATGATGAAGGTTCCGATCTATCGCGTTTGCTTCAATCAAGCTCCTCATTGTGGAGATTGGTGGTCTGTTGAGCGCAAGGGGCTTTTCGGGTGGACTACGGTGAAGGATTACAGGTGTGTTATCCACCCGGCCCACATCCCAAACCGCCGCTTTGAAAGCAAAGAAGAGGCGGATGCATGGGTGATAGAGGCCAAAAGGCCCCGCGTCCATCAATGCGGACCAGCCCAATGACCAGCCGTCCCCTTGTCATTTTCCGCGACGGCCAGCTCTGGATAGACGACGCAGGCGTTTACGAACCTACAACCCGGTTTCGCGCCGTCATCCTCCGGGAGCATTTCCTAGAAAGAACAAGAGAGGTTGAGGGTATGCCCGCTCCGCTCTCTGCACAGTACGCGGCTGATTGTCAGTCGGCCCTAGAGGCTTACGAGAAACACGAAATGGAGAAAGCGTGACAATCGACTTTGACGCCTTGGCCGCACCGTTCCCGCCTGATGCGGTGTCGTGGCGAGTGGGGACCAGCAACAAGAAAAAGCGCCAGAAGGAAACCGGCGACAACTTCGCCAAGGCCACTAAAGGTATCGCCCTCGCCTATCTGGACGCCCGCGACGTGATGGGCCGTCTGGATGACGTTTGCGGCCCCGGCGGGTGGCAGAACCGCTATAGCCACACGGCAGGAAAGACCGTCTGTGACATTGGCGTCAAGGTCGGGGACGAATGGGTCTGGAAGGCGGACGGGGCGGGTGATTCCGACATTGAAGCTGAGAAAGGCGCTCTCAGTGATGCCTTCAAGCGCGCTGCGGTTCGTTGGGGTATTGGCCGCTACCTGTATGCCGTTTCCTCGCCTTGGTGCGATCTGGACGAACGCGAGCAAATCACTGAGGCTGACCGTAAGAAACTGCGAGCCTTGTTGACGAAGGCTGTCCCCGCGTCGCATCCGGCGATTTCGGTATCTGTCTCCGTTGAGCAAGCCGAACCGCCAAAGACAACGCTGACGCTTGCAGACCGCGCCAACCGCTTTGAGGACGTGCTGCGGAAAACGAAACCCGACGATCTGGCGAAGGCTTGGGCCAAGGGTTCCGAACTATGCGCGCAACTTGATACCGCCATGCCTGAACGGCTGGTGGAACTTGAAGAGCTTTACAAGGGTCTGACCGACCTAGCCCCCGTCAACTAAGGAGCCATCATGGCCGGAAGCGTTAATAAAGTTATCCTCGTCGGCAACGTCGGCAAAGACCCGGAGATTCGGACGCTCAATAGCGGCGAGCGTGTCGCTAACCTGTCACTGGCCACGTCGGAAAGCTGGCGCGACAAGGCGACCGGCGAGAAGAAGGAAAAGACGGAATGGCACCGCGTCACGATCTTCAACGATAACATCGTCAAGACGGTCGAGAGCTACGTGAAAAAGGGAACGACACTCTACATCGAAGGCGCTCTCCAAACGCGGAAGTATGAGCAAAACGGCGTTGAGAAGTACGCGACTGAAATCCACATCGGCAAGTTCCGGGGCGAGCTGACGCTGCTTGGCGGCAAGCCTGCCAGTGGCGGCGGGAGCACCAATGATGAGTTTAGCGGGCCTGCCGGTAAGGCGGATTCCCGCGCCAGTTTCGATCTGGACGACGATGTACCGTTCATTCGTCAGGCGTTCAGTTATGAGTGCTGACCTAGAGGCGCGAGGCCGTGAGACGGCGGCGCTTTGGCAGTCTGTCCGCGCTATCGTTGGCGAGGATGACGATCAAGCCCTGATCGACACGGTGGATGGCGAGGGGGATGCGATTCAGGGCCTCCGCTATGCTGTCCGGTTGGCCATTGAGTGCGAGGCCAACGCGCTTGCGGCCAAGGCGCTGGCGTCTGACTACAGGGACCGTCAGAAGTTGCTAGAGGGCCGTGCGGAGCGTTATCGCCAGTCGGCGGCGGCATTCCTTCAGGAAGTCGGGGAGAAGTCTTTGCGGCTGCCAGAGGCAACGATTTCATGGCGTCACACAGGCCCTCAAATCGTCGGGGACATTCCGGCTGCGGCTGACCTTCCCGACCATTGCGTGAAGTTCCAGCGGGTTAAGCATGAACCGTCTATCAAGGCGGCGCTAGAAGCGGGCGAGACCATTCCCGGCTTGTCGCTGTCGAACGGCGGCGTCGGCCTTACGATGCGGAGGGCCTGATGCACATTTCAGAACGCCTCGTTGAGCAAGCGTTTGAACGCCTCCGCTCAACCGATCACGCCTTGGCCCGCGCAGGGTATGAAATGGCCGAAAAGCAGCTTAAGGTCACGCTGGCTCGCGCTGAGATGCAAGCCAACGGAAAGACGGTGGGGGAGAGGCAAGCAACCGCCCTAACCTCGCCGGAATACGAATCCGCCCTGACCGAATGGCGCTCCCTCGCGGAGAATTATTATCGGGAGCGGGACAAGCGTGAGGCGGCGGTGGCGGTCATCGATGCTTGGCGAACGCAGCAGTCGGATATGAGAGCAATGGGGCGTGTAGGATGACCCCTGACAAGCCAAAGCCTATCCGAGCGATATTCTGGACCCCGTGGACGGTACAAAAGCAGGACTACAGCCGATGAATGACGGTCATGATCCGCTATTCGCAGTCAGAACCTACGCTTGCCCGAAAAGCCAAAAGGCTAGGGATTCTTGGCTCTCCTACCGCGAAAGCCAAGGGAAGCCTGTAAGGCAGATGACCGGGAAGCATGGCGAGGCCCCGGCTGTGTTCATGCGGCAGTTTGAGAAAGCTCGCAAATGACGGATGCATGGCACACCGAGCTAACACAAGACGGCGACCGCTGGTCCTTCACGCTGACACAGAACGGCGTGGTTCATACGCGCATGGCTAACTACAAAAGCCGGGAGGCCGCATTGAAAGCCGCAGACTGGCATCGTGCGCCAATGGGTGATCGCCCGTCGATTGCGGATGAGCTGGCAGCGTTGGGCCTATAAGCGTGTATACCATCGGCTGAGTGATGATGATCGATTATCACAACCCGGAAGCCCCAAGGGGTAGTCCGCCCGTCAAGGTCTATGACAATGGCGGCGCACGGTATCTGACCATCACAGATCAGTTTGTTGACGCGCTGATAGAGTTTCGCCGCAAAGCCGCTGGTGAGGTTGCGTATTGGGCTGCAAACCGTGAGCTAGGCCGATTTGCGAAGGACCAACAAAAGCGAGCCACGCGCGAGGAAAAGGCCGCGACGATCTGGCTGAAGCATTTTACGGAAGTAGGCAAAAAGCAGCCGATCCGTACGTTCCCGGCAGAAATGAGCGAGGAGCTAGACGCGGCATTGCGAGCGGGGTTGATGGCCTAACATTATTTTTTGCCTAAATGCATTTTTGACGTTGCGCGGTGCGTAATATGTGCTATCCATAGCTACCGGCGCAGGGCAATCAAGCACTAGCCGGAACGGAAACGAAGCCATGAACACGCGGACGCTGAAAGCTAAAGCGACCGCAGCCCTCTCCGCCAAGAACCCCGGCCTCACCCTTGAGTGGACGTTCTGCAAAGCGAGCAGATACCCCAAAGGCCATCAGTGGGTGGGGATGAAGCGCATAGCCGCCAAAGCGACTGCAAAGGCTCCGGGGGTTCGGACAAGCACCGTATGGGTCAATTGGAGTGAGCCACAAGGAATGTGGGTTCGATGACCCCCGCTGAATACCGCGCCGCCCTCTCAACCCTCGGCCTGTCGCAACAAGCGGCGGGTCGTTGGCTTATGGTAAGCCCCAAGACCGCACAGAACTACGCCACCAAAGGCCCCAGCGGTCCAGCCCAACGCGCTATCCTAATGGCCCTCGCTCACGGCTTGACCGACGCATAGCCCCAAGGCATACTCTCAATCGCTCTAAGCCCCAGCCACGGCGTAAGGCTAGACGCAAACCAGACTGAGGACACATGGCAGGCGGTCGCCCTTCTGACTACACGCCAGAACTAGCGGCCATTATCTGCGAGCGCCTATCCGAAGAAGAGGGAGGGCTTGTAGAGGTTTGCAAGGCCGATGACATGCCAGCACGTTCAAGCGTGTATCTGTGGCTGTCGCAGCACAAAGAGTTCTCGGACATGTACGCACGTGCGCGAGAGGATTTGGGCGTGTTTGTTGCTCACCGTGGAGTGAAGGAAGCAACCAACGCCAAAGACGCACAGCTTGGCAGGCTTCAGTTCGATGCCCGTAAGTGGCTGGCGTCCAAGTTGGCTCACAAGCAGTTTGGCGATAAGGCCACGACCGTCCATGAAGACCCGGACGGCAACAATCCTTTCGGCGCGCTGATGGAGGCGGTGTCTAGCAATGGCCGTCCCCGCCCAAGTTCTTGATTGCTTCACCGACCAGCGATGGCGGCTGAACAATCTCTACTGGATCACGGACAAAGAGGGTAAGCGCGTCAAGTTCCAGATGAACTGGGCGCAGGCCGAGCTGCTAGACGAGCTGCATTACCTCAACATCATCCTGAAGGCCCGTCAGCTAGGGTTTACAACCTTCATCCAGATTTACATGTTGGATATGGCTGTGTTCTACCCGGACACGCGCTGCGGAGTGATCGCTCACACGCTGGACGATGCGACGGTGATCTTCCGGGACAAGATCAAGTTCCCGTATGACAACCTGCCTGACCAGATCAAGGCGGCGAATCCGATCAGGAAGAACAACACGACTGAGTTGGAGCTAGCCAACAACAGCGTGATTCGCGTCGGCACATCGCTGCGGTCTGGAACGCTTCAGTTTCTGCACATCTCCGAGTTCGGCAAGATATGCGCCAAGATGCCCCACAAGGCGCGAGAGATTGTCACCGGGGCTTTGAACACGCTTCAGGCCGGACAGATCGCCTTCATTGAAAGCACCGCTGAGGGGCAAGAGGGCAAGTTCTATGACATGTGCCAGACAGCGCAGGCCCGTAAGCGTCAGGGCGTGGCAGACACTGAACTGGACTGGCGGTTTCACTTCTATTCGTGGTGGCGCGAGCCTGCTTATGAAATGGACCCGGCTGATGTGGTCATCACGCAGACCATGCGGACCTACTTCGACAAGCTGATTGACCAAGGCATACCGCTCAACCCCCGCAAGGAGGCGTGGTACGCGAAGAAGGCTGAGGTCCAAGGCGCGGATATGAAGCGCGAGTTCCCGTCTACGCCGGAAGAGGCCTTTGAGGCCAGTGTAGAAGGCGCATACTACGCCGAGCAACTCGCCAAGGCTGACTCCGAACAGCGCGTAGGTGCGTTCAAGGCCGTTCAAGGCTACCCTGTCCATGCGGCCCATGACATTGGGGTGGGGGATCGGCACGCAATCTGGTTCTTCCAGATACTGCCGGGTCAGGTTCGCCATGTGGGCTATTGGTCCTGCACGGGCGAGGGGATGCCTCACATCGTCAAGAACATGCGGGCGATCTATGAGCGGCTGGGCTGGATTGTGGGCCGTAACTTCATGCCCCACGACGTGCGGGTGAAGGAGTGGGGAACCGGCCTGACGCGCATTGAGCAGTTCATGAAGGAATACCCCAATACGCGCATGGTCCCGCTAGGCAATGTCGATGATGGGATCAACGCAGTGCGTGAGGTTCTGGCTATCAGCGTGTTTGATGAGGAAGAGTGCGCGGAGGGGCTTAAGTGCCTGCGTAACTACCGCAAGGAATGGGATGAGGACTTGGGCGTCTGGAAGGACAGGCCCCGACATGACTGGGCCTCTCACGGCGCGGACGCAGAGCGGTATCTGGCTATGAGTTACAAGGAGCTGCCGGTTGAGGTCGTTGAGCCTGAGAAGCCAATCCCTACGCTTAAAGACACGACGTGGAACGACGTCATGCGGATGCAGCCCGCTACAACGGGTTATGAGAGGGCGTAATGGTGCACTTATACGCAGCGCGGGCTTACGAGAGAGACGCGGACCGGATTGAGCGTAACGGTCCAGAGAACGTTTGGTGGACAAACAAGCCGCTGACGGCCCAAGAGGCCCGCTTGCGAGCCTTTTCGTGTTGGGCTGCGCTTGGCCTTGGTTTCTAGCATAGACGTTCCCTCGACAAGCCGCCTCGCGCAAGTTATTGTCCCGCTAATGCTTGCGAGGGGCTATGGCTTCCAAAGAACTGACCACCGAGGCCACGGACGCCAACAAACTGTGCGCGCGCTGGATTGAGGAAATCGAGGCGGCTGAGAAAGGCTGTGCGTCGTGGTGGCGTTCTGGTGATGTAATCATTCGCCGCTACAAGAACGAGATTCGCAACGGGCGGGGCGGGGCAAACGCTAACGTCAATCCGATCCGGCGCTTTGCTATCCTGTGGTCCAATGTGCAGACGCTGGCCCCGGCGATCTATGCCAAGCGTCCTGTCCCTGAAGTCTCGCGCCGGTTCAATGACCCTGACCCGGTAGGCAAGGTCGCGGCTGACGTTCTGGAAAGGGCGTTGGCTTATAGCCTTGAGTCGTATGACTTTGACGGTCGGATGCAGCTTTGCCGGAATGACTATCTTCTGTCAGGCCGTGGTCAGTTGTGGGCTAGGTACGTCCCAACCATTCGCGAGGTCGAGGCTGGCGACGTTGACGAAGACGAAGGCGTAGAGGACCAGAACGGTTCTGATGGGTCGGAGCCGGGGGAAGAGGTCGAGTACGAAGAGGTCTTGTGCGACCACGTTGCGTGGAAAGACTTTTTGACCAACCCGACGCGTGAATGGGCCGAGACGCGGTGGGTTAGCCGTCGTGTGTTCATGACGCGGGCTGAACTCAAGAAGCGGTTTGGCGAAGAGGTTGGCAAGCAGGTTCCGCTGGATGGGGCGTCCAAGACGGGCGAGGACGGCGCTGATCGTGATGGGGAGCGGGATGCGTCCAAGAAGGCTCAGGTTTACGAGATTTGGGACGTAACGACCCGCAAAGCCTATTGGGTGTCCAAGTCCTACCCGGTCCAATGTCTTGACGTTCGGGATGACCCGTTGGGGCTTAAGGACTTCTTTCCTTGCCCGCCTCCGCTCAATGCGACGGTCGGGCCTGATAGCACGATCCCGGTCCCTGATTACGTCCAGTATCAGGATCAGGCTAACGAGCTTGACGACCTGACGCAGCGCATCGCCAAGCTACAGAACGCTCTCCGCATGGTGGGTGTGTACGCGGGCGAAGAGAACGTAACGCTGCAAAACGTGTTCACGCCGGGCAATGAGAACGCGCTCATTCCTATCGACGCTTACGACCTGTTCAAAGAGAAGGGCGGGATCAAGGGGCTGATCGAATGGGTGCCTATTGATATGGTCATGCAGTGCCTCAAGGGGTGCTACGAGGCCCGCGCACAGGTCATCTCGGACATCTACCAGATCACCGGCCTGTCTGACATTCTGCGGGGCGACAGCGATCCGAACGAGACGGCGACCGCGCAGGGCATCAAGGCTCAATGGGGCAGCTTGCGGGTTCGTGACCGGCAGAAGGACGTTCAGCGGTTCGCGCGGGATGCTATCGAGATCAAGGCCGAGATCATCGCGGAGCATTTCAGCATCAAGACGCTGAAGGCCATGACGAACGTAAAGCTCATGACCAATGCCGAGAAGCAGATGGCTCAGATGCAGATGCAGCAACAGGCGATGATCTGGCAAGGTCAGGCGCAGGCCGCTCAGATGCAAGGTCAGGAACCACCGCCCCAGCCGCAGCCTGATCCTGAAATCATGGACTTGCTCAAGCAGCCGTCATGGGAGGACGTGAAAGGTCTTCTGTCGAATGACGCCATGCGTTCGTTCCGCATCGACATTGAGACTGACTCCACGATTGAGCCTGACGAGACGGCGCAAAAGCAGGCGTTCACCGAGTATGTGGGGTCCATTACCCAACTGCTTCAGGTGGCCAGCACAATCCTCCCCGCCGCGCCTTATGTGGCTCCGCTGTTCGCTGAAATATTCAAGCAGTCGGCGCGTGTGTTCAAGGTCAGCCGGACGCTTGAGGACACGATTGACAAGGTGTTTGAGACTGCCGAGGCGCAACCGCCTGCCCAGCCAGAAGGTCCGCCGCAACCACCGCCTGTTGATCCTGCCGTGCTGCAAGCGGAGCAAATGAAGGCGCAGACCGAGCAAATGAAGGCTCAGGTTGAGATGCAGCGGACGCAGATGGACGGTCAGATCAGCCAGATCGACGCGCAAGTGAAGATGCAAGAGCTTGGCGTGAAGCGTGAAGCCCTTAACCGCGACCCAACTCCGCAGGCGAGTGCGTAATGTCTAGGTCCATCAACGAATGGCTAATGATAGGTGCGGAAGCGACTTATCGGTCAACGCCAATCTGGATTTCGGCAGGTCTGGTTGATGGCTATTCGACGGTTAATAAGTTTGGCAACAATCTGGATATTGATACAGCGACCACGCCGGAAGACATTTGGGGCGGCGGTGGGCTTTACACGGGCTTTCCGGTAAATACGCTTGAGCCTGTAGAGATTCTATCGTCCAGCGCGAATGATACGTCGGCTGGGACAGGCCTGCGGACGGTGGTTATCCAAGGACTTAACGGCGACTGGATCGAAACTAGCGAGACCCTTACGCTCAACGGGACAACGCCAGTTCAATCGGTTAATTCGTATCGTCGCGTTCACACGATGCGGGGTGAGTCAGCGGGATCAGGCGGGTTCAATGTAGGGACGATCACGGTTCGTCACGCGACGACTGAAGCCAATGTGTTTCTTGTGATGCTTCCAAGCACGAACCAAACGGCGTCCACGGCCTACACTGTACCGGCGGGCACAACCGGGTATCTCATGGCGACTTCTTCGGCATTGAGGGGCGCTAACGCCGGGTCGGCGGATTGTGTGTTTGCCGTCCGTAGTTTCGGCGGCGTGTTCCGCTATCGCAGGCCGTTTATGATTAGCTCCAACTATTCGAGCAACGAGACGTTGGCGGTTCCTATCAGTTTCGCGGAAAAGACGGACATCGTGATTCGCTGCATCGCAACGAACGGAAACAATCTTGAGGTTGTTGCTGGATATGACCTGATATTGGTGGAGGCCGTATAGTGAGCCAGCAGGGGCTAAGACAGGCCAGCGCGCGGACGTTGAGCGGCTTTGCTACCGGGTCGAACTACAACGAAGACCTGTTGCGGCTGTTTGATTCGGAGGCCGTTCCTGCGGGGACGTTCAATGAGCGGCAACTGATGTTCATCAATGCCCGCTTGGGACGCGCGTTCCTCAACATCAACGAGGCCATGCAGGCGTTTGCGACTGCCTCTGGCGCGACGAACTGGTCAAGCCTTGGGGCGCTGACGGCTGGCACGATCACTAACGTCCGCATCACCAGCGCGGGAGATACTCGCGTTACGTCAGACGGTTCAACTCGCATCACGACTGGATAAGACATGGCCAACAAGACAATCCCTGATCTGACTGCTGGCGCTGCTGTTGCGGCGGCTGATCTGTTTGAGGCTTCGCAGAGCGCGGCAAGCGTCAAGGTCACCGGAACCCAGCTCAAGACGTTCATTGCTGGCGCAAAGGCATCGTGGACGCCTCGCCTCGCTATCGGCGGGTCTAGTACGGGCATTACGTACACGGCACAGAACGGATCGTGGCAACGCATTGGCGATGTGGTTGTGGTTTCGCTCCGTATCATTCTGTCTAGCCGGGGTGGCTTGTCGGGCGCGGTGACGATTGAGGACCTGCCTGTCACGGCTGGCCAGAACGGCGCGTCTTCGATCCAGATTGGAGCCTTCGCCACGAGCTACACGAACGTCTGCCGGGTGAACAACGCGACCACGACCATCCTGCTGTACAATGCGGTGGGCGGCTCGCTTGCGGCCACGGACATTACGGACAGCTCGTCGTTCTACGTCACAGCCACGTACTTCGCCTAGAATGAGCAGGGCAACCTACCGAAAGTGTCAGTCTTGCGGGGACATTCACGACGTTGCCGCATGGCCGCGTGATTGCCTAGAGCAGTTCCGCAAGGCGCGCTCGCATCTGCCTATGCCCGCTATTCGGTCGGACGGCATGGACCCGATAGTGAACCACGCCAACGGGCTGATGTACGATTCCCGGTCAGCTTACGAGCGGGCCGTGAAGGATGCGGGGTGTGTGATTGTCGGGAACGATATTCCTGACGTGGCGTCGCCGTCCGTCCCTGACGTTGGCGATATGAAGCAAGACATCAAAACAGCAATCGAGCAAGTGGAGGCAGGCTATGTTGGATAACGGTGATAACGATATTGGCGAGGACATTCGCAAGGCGCTCTCCTCCCTAGAGGATGAGCCTGAGGCCGTGCAGGTCGAGGTAGCCGCAGAAGCGGAGATTCCGGCAGAGGTTGCCGTTGAAGATCCTGAAAAGCCCGTTGATGGGCGCGTTCGTGGTGCAGACGGCAAGTTTGTTGCCAAACCCGACGAAACGGCGCAAGATACTACCGACCAGCCCTCGGAGGCAGTCGCGGACCCTGCTGTAAAGCTCGCCATCCGCGCCCCGGCTTCATGGTCACCTGCGGCTAAGGCCACGTTCGATAACCTTCCTCCCGAAGTGCAACAGGCCGTTGCAAAGCGAGAGCAGGAAATCGACCACGGGCTTCGCCGCAAGTCTGAGGAAATGAAGCGGTACGAACCGCTAGAGCAACTGATCGCTCCGCACCGTTCCAAGTGGACGATGGCGGGAATGGACGAAGTTTCTGCAATCCGAACGCTGCTTGCGGCTCAGGATATGTTGGAGACGAAGCCAGCAGAGGCGATTCAGCATCTAGCCCGTGCGTATGGCGTCAACATCGCGAATCTATCGGCCCAGCCGCAGGGACAGCCACAGGCCCAGCCCGCACCGGACAGCCATCCAGAGATTGCCGCGCTGAAGCAGCAACTTCAGACCCTACAAGCTCAAGTCCAGACGGCGCAAACCGCGCCTATCGTCAGCCAGATCGAGGCTTTCCAGAACGATCCGGCCAACCTGTATTTCGAGAACGTCCGCGACGATATGGCGGTGCTCTTGAATAACGGTAAGGCCAAGGATTTGAAGGAAGCCTACGAGATGGCTTGCTGGATGAGGCCGGACATTCGCCCTCTGCTGCAAACGCCGCAGATTGTGAGAGACCCGGCGCAAGCGACTAGGGCGAGGGCTGCGGCTGTCAGCGTAACCGGGTCACCCGCTAATATGCGTGTGGCCTCCACGAATGCAACCGGATCAATCGAGGATGACATTCGCAACGCTCTGAGCGAGCTAGCGGGTCAAGCCTAGGAGCTAACAAATGGCATCGCCCAATCTTAGTGAACTCGTAACCACTACCCTGCGCTCGCGCACGGGTAAGCTGGCCGACAACATGACCAAAAACATCGCGCTCCTTAACCGAATGAACAAGCGCTGTACGATCAAGAAAGTGGACGGTGGCCGCACCATCGTTCAGGAACTCGCATACGCCGAGAACGTCACTTACCAGCGTTACTCCGGCTATGAAGTGCTGAACATCTCGCCTAGCGACGTGTTCACCGCTGCTGAGTTCGACTGGAAGCAAGCCGCCGTCAACGTGACGATTTCGGGCCTTGAGGGTTCGGTTATCAACACCGGCACGGAAGCTATCATCGACCTGCTGGCGTCGCGTATTCAGAACGCCGAAGACACGATGAAGAACAACCTGTGGCTGGATATGTACTCCAACGGCACGGCCTCTGGCGGCAAACAGATCGGTGGTCTGCAACTGCTTGTGGCTGACGATCCGACCACGGGTACTGTCGGCGGCATCAACCGCGCTACTTGGTCGTTCTGGCGTAACCAGAAGTTCCAAGCCACGGCGGATGGCGGTTCGGCTGCTTCGGCTGCGAACATCCAACGCTTCATGAACTCGCTGTACTTCAAGCTGGTTCGCGGCACTGATCGTCCTGACCTGATTCTGGCGGACTCGAACTACTACGGGTTCTACCTGAACAGCCTTCAGGCAATCCAGCGCATCACCTCGGATGAAATGGCCTCGGCGGGCTTTACCTCGCTGAAGTACATGGACGCTGACGTGGTTCTGGACGGCTTCGGTGCTGGTGCGGCTGGTGTGGCTGCGTCGTCGGCTGGCGGTACTCCGACTAACCACATGTACATGCTTAACACCAAGTATCTGCATTGGCGTCCGCACACGAACCGCAACATCGTTCCTCTTGAGTCGGTCAACTCGATCAACCAAGACGCCACGGTCAAGCCTATCGTGTGGGCAGGCAACATGACCCTTTCCAACGCCTTCCTGCAAGGCGTCCTCTTCCAAGACTAAGCCCCCTAGAAAGGAGCAACCGATATGGCATCGACTGCCGCAACTATCTTCTCGGTCAATCCCGTCCTTGGGGCTGATCTGGACTCGAAAGGCTCTACGTTCGCCTTCCCGGCTCTTATGTCGGTTATCGCTAACGACGGTCGCCAGCACATCGTTGCGCTGGCTCAAGGCACTCTCGCCTCAACCGCTAATGTGACGCTCGGTGCCGCCGGTTCCGCCGCTGCTGCGGCGTCTGCCGGGGTCGCGCAATCGTTCAACGTGAATACCAGCGGAGGCGTGGTCACCGGCCAACGTTTCTTCGCGCGTAGCAACTTCCTCTAAGACCGCCTCCACGGTCTGAAAGGCAAGGATGGCCCCGCTGGATTCGTCTGGCGGGGTCTTTCTTTGACACCACGCAAATACAGTGCGATTGTGTTTGCATGAAAGAGATACCGTTATCCCGAGGCTTTGTCGCCGTCGTTGACGATGATGACGCTGATTTGGCTGATCTGCGCTGGCGAGCGAACATCGGGCCGCACCCAAGCGCGAAGCCTTATGCGGTTCGTCAGTGGGGGCCGCGTGGGGCTTCCTCGCACGAGTATATGCACCGGGCTATCGCGGAGCGGGCTTACGGGCCGGGTGGAAAACGCCACGTTGACCACATCAACGGCGACACGCTGGACAACCGCCGCGCCAATCTTCGGTGGCTAGACCGCGCGCTAAATCAGCGGAACATTGCTGGACCCTACGCCAACAACAAGAGCGGTGCGCTTGGCATATACAAGCGAACCGAAACGCGGTGGGAAGCGACTATCGGCGTGAACAATGTTCCGATGTATCTTGGCTCGTTCAAAACCAAGGCAGAAGCCATAGCCGCTCGCCTGAAGGCAGAGAAAGAGCTTTGGGGAATCCAGCCGCGTCGCGAGGAAGCACACAAATGATTAACGTCGTCTCCGTCCGCGTCGGCACAAAATACGGCCCTGAGTACGTCCACCGCCTTCATGATGGCATTGTGCGCCATCTAGGCGAAGAACAAGCGCACTATTGTCTGACGGACAGGCCGGACGAACTGCCGGAGGGTGTAGAGCCGATCTTGGCGGACCCGTCGTTGCCCGGTTGGTGGGCGAAGGTCCAGCTATTCGACGCCGATACGATGCCTTGGAAAACCGGCGCTGAGGTTCTTTATATGGACCTCGACGTATGCGTGACGGGCCGTCTTGAGGGTCTTCCGCACGGCATCATCAAAGACTGGAACTGGCCCTGCTACAACTCGTCTGTGATGCGCTGGCGGCATGGCGACCATCGGGACATTTGGGATCGGTTCACGACTGCCGTAATCGACCGCCCCACGGAGAGCCTTGTGGGCCTTCTTCCGGCTGGCCAGATCAACGGCGGCGATCAGGAATGGATTAGCCAAGTCAGCGCATGGGAGACGTTCCCGGCTAACTGGTTCGTGTCCTACCGTGATGCGGTCGCATGGCCTCCGGAGGGCTGCAAGGCGGTCGTCTTCCACGGTAGGCCTAATCCCCATGAAGTGACTGAGGGGTGGGTTCCGGGTGTCTGGAAGGTCGGAGGCTTCACCTGCCCGCCCAAAATGGACGGAATGAACGTCTCCGCTGATTATGCGTATGACAATATCAGAGCCAATGTCACGCGCGATCTGGAATGGTTTTCCGGGTTCGACAAGCAGGACAAGGCTTGCGTCATCGTGGGCGGTGGTCCGTCGATGAAGGATCATGTGCAGGCAATCAAGGATCATAGGCGGCGGGGCGCTAAGATCATCACCGTAAACAATGCGCTGGCCTACCTGACGGAACGGGGGCTTACTCCTGACTCTCACGTCATGCTGGACGCGCGGGAAGAAAACGCCGCGTTTGTGCAAGATGCGCCGAAGAAAACCCGCTATTTCCTCGCCTCGCAGGTTCATCCGTGCGTGTTTGATGCGCTTTCGGGGCATGATGTAGTCGTCTGGCATAACGGGATGCACGACGGCGAAGAGTTGTTCTCCATCGTAAAGCCGTGGTTTGAGGAAGGGCCGGACCAGAAACCGGTGGTATTCGTGCCGGGCGGCGGGACTGTGGGCCTTCGCGCTCTCAATCTGGCGTGGCTGTCGGGATACAAGAAAATCCACCTGTACGGCTTTGACAGCTCGTATGAGGACGGCAATCACCACGCATATTCGCAGGCCCTCAACGACACGGACTCGACCCTGACGATTGCCCTTGATGACAAGACATACGTTTGCGCGCCTTGGATGGCTCGGCAGGCTATGGAGTTTCAGGAAAACTATCTAGCCTTGCGAGAACAAGGCATAAAGATTTGGACGCACGGACGCGGATTGATTCCAGACATTTGGAGACGTCTCAATGGTTAGGCCTCTTGAGGATCGGTTTTTAGAAAAAGTCGAACCGGAACTGAATACCGGCTGTCTTTTGTGGGGAGGAGTGACCAACCATAAAGGCTACGGTCTGATTACAATCCGCAAGGGATATGCGCGGTCCACGCATCGCGTTGCATGGGAGATGGAAAACGGCCCCATTCCGGGAGGGCTGTTTGTTTGCCACAAGTGCGACACGCCAGCTTGTGTAAATCCGAACCATCTGTTCCTTGGAACCAATCGCGACAACATAGTCGATATGTATCGGAAAGGGCGCGCGCCCGTAGGTGCGGACAGACGCAAGCCAACCAACACAAAGCTCTCCGAGAGAGAAGTGCAGGAAATCCGGCGCATCTATTCGTCTGGCGTAGGCTACAGGCCAATTGCTCGCCAGTATGGAGTGGCGCACTCGCTCATCTCTAGGATCGTGAAGGGGAAAGCGTGGCCTCAATGATTCTCGCTCTTGGCCTTCTCGCCGTCTGGCTGCTTTGGCTTGCCGTTGTCGGCCTGTTCGTGAACACGCGCCGATGAGTGGCCAGTATCATGAACGGAACGCCAATCGCCGTCGTCTGGCCTTTGCTCGGGCCAAGTGGTTTCCAGACGATGTGACCGAGGAAGACCGGGCTTTGCTCGTCAAAGAGCGTCCCGACTTCTTCGCTCCGGTCGATGCTAAGTATCACCTCTACGATGCAAGAGGATGCCCTTTGACTGGTCCGCTCGCCGTTTCCCGCCGGTAGCGACAACGGCGAAGTTTTCCCCTATGATGCGCCAACCTTGGAGGAATGAATGGCCGAAGCCGTGAGAGACAACCTGATCCCCGTCTTCTACATGAAGGCCGTTCAGAACAACTTTGAGAGCGAAAAGCATGGCCGCGCCATTTGGGAGGAAGTCCCTTATGTCGAGATCATGATTCCGGGTGATAAACTCTCGGAGGTCCACGAGAAGGTGAAGGACCATCACAAAGAGCGTTGGCCTGACAAGTGGGCTGCGTTCCAAGCCAATCAGGAAGCCCCGACCGATGGGACGCCGCTAGACGATTGGCCTCCGGTAAGCCGCGCTATCGCCATGCAGCTTTCCAGTTCCAACGTGCGGACGGTTGAGGCATTGGCCGATCTATCAGACCTTCAGCTTTCCAAGGTCATGCCGATGGGCGGTAATGCGCTCAGAGACAAGGCTAGGGCGTGGCTCAAGCAATCCGAAGAGATGGCCCCGCTGGCGGAGATGCAGGCCGCATTGGCAAGCGAGACGGCCAAGCGTGAGGCCCTTGAGCGTCAGGTTCAAGAGCTTTCCGCCCTCCTCCCCCGTAAACAGGACCAAGCCGCATGACTGCCCCGACCATTGAGCGGGACGCCCGCCCGTCTATCGGCCCTCAGTTCCTAGAGATTGACGGCGTGACCATGTTCCGGTTCGTCATCGACTCGGGCAACATCATCGGCCCGCGTAAAGCGACGAAGGCTGATCGGGCAGAGCATCAAGGCGCGTGGGAGGCTTTCAACGAAGGGCGCTTGCCGCAACTGGACAGAGACGGGGACGGTGCTCCGGGTGGGTCAAAGCCCCTTCGCCCAGTAAGCGAGGATCACGTTCACGCCCCCGCCGATTACGAACAGCTTGGAGGAGCGACAACGCCGGAGGCCCCGCGTCGGGGTCGCCCGCCTAAACTGAAGGACTAGCGCCGGTGAGTTTGCTTACAGTCGTGCAGCGCGCTTGTCGTCTGCTTTCCATCCCGGTTCCTACGGAAGTCGTCAACTCGACTGACATTCAGGTTCAGCAGCTTTACGCGCTGGCCAACGAAGAGGGAAACGAGCTTGCCGGGTCGTATGATTGGCAGGTCATGCGTAGGCAACATACGTTTGTCACCACGGCCACGGCGGATCAGACAACGGCGGTTCCGGCTGATTGGGATCGGTTCGTCGCCAACACCTTCTTCAACCGATCCACGCAGCGGACGGTTATCGGCCCGATTACGCCGCAGCAGTGGCAAGCGATCCAAGCCCAGCCGCAGCTAAACCGCGTGTATCTGGCGTTTATCGAACGCGACGGGCAGTTTTTGATTACCCCGACGCCTGCCGCTGGCGAAACTATCGCTTACGAGTACGTCACGACGGACTGGTGCTACAGTTCCGATGAGGTTCCGGTGCCGCGCTCAGACTATGAGGCGGATAGCGATACAGCATATCTTGATGAAAAGATTATCGTTCTTGGCCTTCGCTGGCGGTTCCTTAAGTCCAAGGGGTTGGAATATAGCGAAGATTACAGAACCTACATGAGCGAGCGGACGCAGCGTCAAGCTCGTGACGGCGGTAATGGCATGATTACGACCACAGGAGACGGCCAATTTCTGTTGTCTCCCAACCTGCCGGTCGGCGGATTCCCCGGCCCGTAGATGATCCTTTTCCTGACCATCTCGGACACGAAGAACCAAGAGACGCAGCGCAAGCGTATCAATGCGCTGCTGTCTGTCTATGGGCCTAGCTATGGTTCGGCGCTTCCTGACCCGCTAGACAAGCCAGACGGCGCGCTGTTCTACATCGGGTCGCAAGGTTATCAAAACCGTTCAGGGGCTTGGGTTGCGCTATGAGGCAGGCCGTTAGGGGTTACGGGCGTCAAGCCCTTCAGCCTGTCAACCAGCACCGCGTGACTATCGGCAAGGCGGTTCCTGCCCCGGTGGGTGGATGGGATGCACAGTCCCCGCTTGCCAATATGCCGCCGGAAAACGCGGTCATTCTCGACAACTTCATCCCGCGCGCTGGATATGTGGAGCTGCGGAAGGGCTATGTGCCATGGCAAGAGGGCTTGGTTCTCCCGACTGAGACTATCTTGGTCTGGCGCGGCCATGTGCAGGCGACGGCGGATGATATTTTCGCGGCTTGCGGCGGTTCGATTTTCGACGTGACGAACCAGAATGAAGCCCCGGTTGAGGTCTATAACGGTGCGGGCAATCCCCGCTGGCAATGGATCAACTTCGCGAATGACGCGGGGACGTTCCTGATTGCGGCCAACGGGGCTGTTGCGCCGGTCTATTACAACGGAACGGCTTTTGCTGACACGGTGATTACCGGAACGTCAGGGGTTATCACGCTTGACCCGCGAACGCTGGTTGACGTGATGGATCACAAGGGACGGCTGTTCTTTGTGCAGGAAGACAGTCTGAGGGTCTGGTTCCTCGCGCCATTCGCCATTCAGGGCGAGGCGGAATTGCTGGACCTTGGCCCGATCTTTGACAAGGGCGGCTCCATTATCTGCCAAGCCACTTGGACGCTGGACGGAGGTTCCGGTGCGGATGATTTGGCGGTGTTCGTCACCACGCAAGGTCAGGTGGCGGTCTATCAGGGGCTTGATCCCTCGGATGCGAACAACTGGGCGCTGGTCGGGGTTTATGACCTTGGCTTGCCCCTCTCGCGCCGGTCGCTCATCAAGTACGGCTCTGACCTTGTTCTGCTGACGACTGACGGCGTTGTGCCTCTCTCGCAAGCTCTCAAACTGGACCGCGCGCAAGAGAACCTCGTTGCCTTGACGCAGCGTATCCAGAATGCGTTTCAGACGGCCACACAGCGGTATCGTGGCAACTTCGGATGGGAGGGGACGCTTTATCCCAAAGGGACGCTGGCGGTCTTCAATGTCCCGATAGCGAGCCTTTCCCGCTCAGAGCAATACGTCCAGAATGTCCAGACGGGCGCATGGTGCAGGTTTACGGGCATCAATGCGTTCTGTTGGGCTGTCGCTAATGACCAAATGTACTTCGGCGGCGCTGACGCGATCTATCTTTGGGACACTGGGTACGCTGACAACACGGGCGCTATCGTCGGGGACATCAAGACGGCGTTTAACTATTTCGGCTCACGCGGAAGCCTGAAAAAGTTTGAGATGCTGCAACCGATTCTCCGCATTGCCAGCGCGCTTGCCCCGGCTGTGGAGATTGTAACGGACTTCAAGGAAAGCGTACCGACTGCGGTTCCTACGACTATTTCTGTCACAGGTGGTCAGTGGGACACTGGACTGTGGGACCAAGCCTTGTGGTCGCCTAGCGTTCAGACGCGCGATAGCTGGACCAGCGTGACCGGGATTGGCTACTGCGGCGCGGTGCGGATGCGGGTTTCGCCTTCTCCGGTTCTTTATACGGACGTTGCCGTGGATGAGGATACGTCAGTCGAGTACGCTGAAGACGAGTTTCTGGCCGTCCAAGCGGCTCGCAACACCAATGCGCCGTGTGAGATTATCGCCTTCAACGTGAAGTACCAGAACCAGACGGGCGGCCAGCTTTGAGGCTAGTCTCCGGCCCGTTCTCTCCGCTTGTCGCTCAATGGGTAGCAGACCAGATCGGGCATGGACTTGACTGGGGGCCATGCGAGGCCATCGGGGTTGTCGATAAGAACGATAATCTCATCGGCGGGGTGGTTTTTTCCAACTATCAACCCCATCACCGAAACATAGAGGTCAGTTTTGCCGCGATTCGGGCCAACTGGTTGACGCCTAAGCTAGTTACGGGCATCATGCAGTACGCCTTCGATCAGTTGAAGTGCGCCCGGATCACCAGCCAGACCCCCAAGCGGAATCGTCGGGCTCGCCAGTTCCTCCAGAAGTTCGGCTTCAAGCACGAGGGGACTGTGAGATTCGGCTATGGTGATGACCACACAATCATATCCGGTTTGCTGGCCTCTGAGTGGTCTGAACACAGGTTCAATGTCTCTCGGGAGCGTTCCCCATCTCTAAGCCCCGCCCTCCCGCAGCCCCCGATCCCGTCCAGCTAGCTAACGCTCAAGGCGCGGCTAATACCGCGACTGCCCGTGAGCAGCAGAGGCTAAACATGGTCAATGCCAGCGGGCCTAGTGGTTCCGTTCGGTATGTCGCTGACCCGTCCGCTCCCGGTGGCTACCGCCAAGAGACGACGCTTTCACCCGGTGAACAGCAGAACTACGACCGCTCCACGTCGGTTTACGGCTCCGCGCTGGACACGGCTGGCCAGCAGATTGGCCGCGTGAATGAGGCGCTTGGCCAAGGGCTGAACACCGAGGGCCTGCCGGAACTGCAAGGCTATAACGCGCCTGACTTTGACCGCCAACGGTTTGAGGATTCGGTATATGCGAGCCAGACCCGTCGCCTTGACCCGCAGTTTGACCGGATGGAAAGGTCTCAAGACGCACGTTTGGCCGCACAAGGTCTTGGCGCGAATAGCGAAGCTACACGCAATCTGCGAGAGGATTTCTCTCGTGATAGAACTGACGCCTATTCCAACGCAGCCAATCAGGCCATTCAGGCCGGTGGGGCGGAGCAATCTCGCGCTGTTCAAAACGCTATTGCCGGTGGGACATTCGGTAATCAGGCGCGGACGCAAGGCCTGCAAGAGCGCGCTTACGTCCAGAACCAGCCGCTTCAGCAACTGCAAGCCCTTCTAGGGACGGGTCAAGTCGGTATGCCGCAAGGCATCCAGTACAGCCCGACTGGCGTGGGTCAAACGGACGTGCTTGGCGCTAACTCGCTGTCGCTGAATCAGCAGAACCAGAACTACCAGACCCGTTCGGCGCAACAGCAAGGTTTTT
>Ga0181339_1000074_pt1 | contig 39427 bp, 66 predicted proteins | sample Sp13VDMM110DD_FD_130101 | JGI IMG/M metagenome (GOLD analysis project Ga0181339, IMG submission 130101) | Freshwater viral communities from Lake Michigan, USA - Sp13.VD.MM110.D.D | ecosystem: Environmental > Aquatic > Freshwater > Lake | place: USA: Michigan | collected 2013-04-23 | reverse complement strand
CCGGTGATCGTGGGGCGCTTGAGCGCCACGGCGAGAAGGCGGCTGTGGCTGCGATCTTGGCGGCGGTTGAGGCCGCCCAGCAGGAAGCGAGCGAGCTGAGGCACAAGCTGTGGATGGTCGCGTGCCACGCTACCGGCGGCGGCATTCCAGAGATCGAAGGCGTCGACCGCCCCGTCAACGCGATCTGCGTGCAGATCACCGCAGTCCGCAACCGGATTTACCAAGCGGGCAAGGACGCCGCCACCCCCTCACATACTTCGGAGAACGGACGATGAGCGCGCAACATACGCCGGGGCCTTGGCGCCTTGATGAAGAGCGTGACGACTATGAGCTTTCGATTGTCGGAAAGCCGACGTGGCCTTGCAACAGGTTCGGCATCAAGGGCGAGTGGAATGTCGCTAAGATAGACGATTTAATGGAGGAATATCCCGGAGAGGCCAAGGCCAACGCCCGCCTGATCGCCGCCGCGCCTGATCTGCTCGACAGCCTCGAAAGCTGCGTCCGGTTCCTCAACAAGCACTGCCCCGGCGCTGATCACCTGCTCCCCGCTGCGGAAGCTGCCATCGCCCTCGCCACCCAGGAGCCCGCACGATGATCACCCAGCGCCCCTCCTCCCTCCACACCCGAGACCGCGAGATTGCCGCCATGCCGCTTGCCGTTGATCATGCCGGCGAGCGTTGGCTGGTGTCCCTGTTGCTGTGGCTTGCGATGGTCGGCGTGTTTGTCGTCGTAGCCCTCATTTTTGCATAGGATATTTGATATGACCGACACACAAACACCTCAACCCGTCGCTGTGGAGCAGGCGGAAGCAATCGCGAAGAACGTGGCCGAGCGGTGCCATGGCAGCCGCAAGCCGGGCAGTTCGCCGCAGCGCTATGCGATCATCTATCAGGCTGCTCGTTTGGGCGCGATTGACGCCCTCGCCGAGCGCGCCCGCCTCACCACGGACAGATTGGTGGGGGTGGAGGCGCGGGACGTACTGGCGGCAATTGTGGCAGCGACCACGGTTGGTAAGCGCGGGTCTTGTGCCACTCGCAGCAAGTACGGCAGCTACCCGTCAACCCTGTATCATCGCGCCGTAGCAGCGCTCGCCGCCACCCCGCCCGTCCCTGCGACCAGCGGGGAGGGGGAGAAGATGCGGGAATTAATCGGCGCGGTTCAATCTGCCCCTGTGACGGACCCGCGCGGCACCCAGTGCGGAGTTTGTAAGAGTTGGTTTGGCGCAACATCTGCGGGCTACTGCGCGACGTGCATACGTAGCTTCAAGGTGCCGAACTACCCACCAAGCGGGGAGGGGGGTGGGAAGCTGCGAGAGGCCGTCGTTGGAGCCGGCAAGAATGCGGAACGGCGCGGCGGATCGGTCGTAATCCACGGTAGCGACTGGCTTGCAATCGTCGCCGCTCTCGCCACCCCCGACGCCGCACCGATCGGGTCTGACGACGCGGATTACAGCGGTTATGTCGAAGAGGGGGATGCGATCCCCGAAGGCATGAAGCCGTGGCATGGTGCCGAGCTTGCCCCGGACGATTGGGATGGCGGTTCAGTGTTGTTCCGTGACGGCTGCCTTTCCATCGGAACTTTATGTCATCGCCATCGGTGGGGCCATGTCGGCCTAGGCGGTGATGTGATTGCCTACACGCCCAAGATTCACGACGCAGGGGCCTGCGAGCGCTGCAATGGCGAAGGCACGATCAACGTCGAGGATCGCCCGTTTCCCAATGATATCAGCCCTTCGTCGCACGAAGAGCCTTGCCCGGAGTGCAGCGCATGACCGTCACCCTTTTCCGCGAGATTGACGCCCTTGGCGGCACCGGCATGCCAGCGGAAGGCGAAAGTTGGAGTCGAGGATACAGCGAGGCGCTTTCCGATGTGTTGTCGATCCTGACGAAGCGCGGCTTTACCGAACACGCAGACCCGCACAGCGCCCGTTACGCTGCTGCCGAGGGCCTATGGGATCGTTTGCGTTCGCTGGCAGTGCAATATGACGGTCCCGGCCACGAGAAGCTCGTAAAGGCTCTCCGTGACTCTGCTAACCTGATGGCCGAGCCCGCCATCGACAAGACAACGTGGGCATACAAGGATGGTGTGCGCGCCTTCAATTCTGACGAGCCGCGAGATAGCAATCCGTGTGATCTGGAAAAGGAGGCCGCCCGCGCACGTCAGTGGTTCGCCGGCTTTGACGATGCAGAAGAGGGTTCGGGCCTTGACCCGCGCACTCCAGCCTATGGTGTGGGCCGTTGACCGCGCCAACCGATAACGCCGCACGGAGAAGGGTGATGGGAGAGCCAACCGAAACGCTGCGGGCGGCGCGCAACCGTCTAAGCGATTACGAGCAGATGATTGACGCCGCGACGACATGCATTCCCTGCAAGTTGTGTGGGGGCAAAGCTGTCATCTCCGATGCCGGCATTGGCGCGGGATATTACATCACCTGCGAGAACAGCCGCAAGTTCCGGCCACACACCGGCTGCATGATTGGGCAGGAACGGCTAGGCGGGTGGGCGTACAACGTCGCTGACTGGTGGAACCGCCTACATGCCCTCGCCGCCGCCATCCCCCCAGAGCAGGACGGGTATGCGGAAGGATACCGGCAGGCTGTGGTCGACGCAGCAGAAGAAGCCGATGCGAACGCTCATGCCGATTGCGAGGTCGCCGAAAGCATCGCCGCGATGATTCGGAAGCTTGTTCCCACCACCCCCACCGACCGTCATGCGGAAGGACGGATCGCGGGGCTGGAGGAAGCGGCGAAGATCGCGGACGAGCAGCATGATCGGTTTCATCCCGAAGCCGCGCTACACGGAAGGCGTGCCACATGCCGGTTGCTTGCCGAGCGATTCCGGTCAGCCGCTAAGGTGGCAACGTCATGAGCGAAGCACCGAGCGCCGAGGAAATCTCGGTCAGCGCCCGTGAACATCCTGACATCCACAGGGACACGCTGATCTACGCAATCGGGCTGGCTCGTGACCGTGGTGGTCAGACCATTCCGGTAAGCGGCTACGACATCACACGCGCCGAAGACGCGATGAGTGGATACGCCGACGAAAACGCCAAATTGCGCGCGAAGGTTGCTGAGCTTGAAGCCGCCATCCGCACCATCGCGAACGGAGGGACGGCAGCATGAGCGACATCGCGGAAGTAGAGCGGGTGGCGTTCATCGGCTGGATCGCTGACCGCTTCCAGGAGCGCCATGTCCCCCCGTTGGAGCGCGACGATGCTGTCGAGATGGCAGCCGGATGCCTTGAAGCCTTCGAGGACATGGACGGGTCTGCGTTCGGCGATCCTCAATACGATTGGAGCGAGGACGCGGCACACGACATGGCTGACGAGGAAATCCATGCGGGCTGGGAGAGCGCGACATGATGTGGATTGCACTTCTCTACATGCCGCACGCTATGATGAGCGTGCCCAACCTCACCGAGCGCGACTGTAGGCGCGTGCTGGCTGCGCACAAGTCCATGTGGGGCGGAGGCAACAACGGTCTCGATGTCAAGTGCATCCAAGTGCGCGCCCATGCCTCCCGTGTCGGTGACAGGAGGGGAGAAGATGGCGTATCACCCCACACGAAGCAGGCTGGAACAGGAGCAGGATGATGAACGAAGCAGGGAATGAGATGCGGGCGCCGGTGGCAGACTACAACGGGCATGTGCCGAACCGCTACGTCCCGCCGCTGCCGCAAGGCGCGTCGCTGTTCGCGGTGAACCCAGCGACCGGGGAATGGCACTACGTCAACCATGCCGGCACCTGGCAGGGTATGCCAAACCCGCTTGCCGCCACCCCCTCAATCGAATCCGAGATCGCGGTGCTTGAGCAAGGGAGGGTGGGGTGATGGACGCGAACTGCGAACACGAGTGGCAGGAACTCGAAAGCATGTTCTCCAATGAGAACCACACCGATGTTCGCTGCACCAAGTGCGGGATGCCGGGAGAGCGTGACGAGACGGACGGCTCGGTCTTTTGGCCGGCTACCTGACCCCGCCTAACCCCACCCCCGCTTTCGGCGATAGGAGATGAGATTGTGACGAAGGAAGCAAAGCCGACCAACGAGCAGATTATGGAGGTGGTCCGCCAGCGTCCACGCATCATGACCTACGTAGTCCGCAATATCCTCGCGTCGCATCCAGCAGGCCACGAGGCAAGGCGACCGGCATACAAGAATCTAGGCACGCCGTTCATCCGACGGCGCCTGTTCGCGCTCGAAAGGGCTGGGCGGGTTGAACGCGTATCGTCATCCTACGCGGTGCAGATTTGCTGGAAAGCTACACCCGCCCTCGCATCACAGGAGGCATGAGTATGTCGGACCTACACAAAGCGCCTTGGCTCCACATTACGAGCCAGTTTGCCGAACACGGTGAGGCGATCCTGACCGGCACGCGGGACGGACTGATCGCGCTACGGGATGCCGTCGATAAGGCGCTAGAAACGGGCGACGGCAAGGCAGCGGTCTACTCGACGGACGGCGAGGGCTATGCCGCGATCGTCCGACTGTCGAGCACCAAGGCTGGGCTGGGCGAGCCGGTCTATTTTGAGACGATCGCGCGGAACGCTTACCACACCGAGATCCGACTTCACGAGCACATCATCAAGGATCGCCGGCGCCGCACCCTGGCCACCCCTTGCGACCCCACCGCGGATGATAGAGGATAGGATGATGAAAGTCAGCGACGTTATATTCGGGATTGCTTTGGGCTTGGCTGCGGTTTTCGCGCTGTTTTTAGCGTATGTAGTCGGCCTGTCCGATGGCTATAGACCATGCGCGAAGGTCAATTGCGAACAGCGTGTCGCCGCCCCTCGTTAAACCCCCAACCTCTTCCTACCCTGCCGCGCCACCTCATCACCCGCAGCGCTAATCAAAGCACCCTTGGCCGCATCGAGCGTCAGGGGTGCTTTCGGGTTTGCGGCGATCTTGGCGACCGCTGGAATTAGGACCTTGCGGGCGACCGTGGAGAGGATCTTTCCGAATAGGCTCATGGCTGCGTCTCCGTGACTGCGATGGGATCTGCCGGCGTGCCGGATGGCGTTGGAGGATCGGACTTGGCTTTGCTGCCCGAGCTAGACCCGAGCCAGAAACCGAACGCCAGCACGGCAAACGACTTCCACGTGCCAACGGTGTCGCCGGTCATCGTAGCGTCTCGCAGGACCACCACGACGTAGATGCTGAACAGCGCGTATCCTGCAATCGCTGCTAGGCACATGCCTACGACGATGCGGAGGTTCGGGATTGATGCGGTGTTGATCACGACTGCGCCTCCATGGTCTCTAGGGTCTGACGGGTGAGCTGTGCCGAACCTAGCGACAGCATGCCAGTAGCACGCATCCCGTCGATATTGCCCCAGCCGTACAGCACTATCTGCCCGTCAATCTCCGCAACGGCGACCATGCTTTCGATATGCTCGATCTCGCCGCTGTCTATTTCGTCAGCCATGCGGCGGAACTGTGCGGCGATGTCGTTGGCGGATACCTCGCGGAGGGGAACGACGTTGATGCTCATGCCGGCAGCCCCTTATAAACCCGGGCCTCAGCAGTCCGCCGATTCACCAGCCCCTGCATCACCTTACCCGCGGCCTTGTTCCACACAGCGAACTGCGCGGCGGCACCGTCATAGTCGGCGGCGTTATGCTTCCTGAGCAGCGTGGAAGACCCAAGGTTGCCTAGGCCGATATTATAGGCCAGAGACACCAGCGCACCCTTCTGAGCCGCTGTAGTAGCCGCGCCACCGAGCAGCTTGTCCACGCCCCTGGCAAACTCAGCGACGTGGCTGGCGAGGCGCTGGTCAGCCTGCGGCTGCGTCCATTTCGTGCCCGGCGCGATCGCCGCGCCCTGACCGTCCGTCGTGGACCCCCAACCAATCGTGAAGGGCTTTCCGCCAGTCCCAGGATCTGGGTACGCAGTCAGCTTGCAACCCTCGAACTGCTTAATCAACGACAGCGCGAACGGAAGCCAGTCATTGCCACCCTCGACCCGCGGCACCCCCAGTTTATCGAGCATGGCGTCGATCGCTGCCACTTCGTCCATGTCGAACGTCTTGTCAGTGCGCGCTGCCCGGATCGCTTCGAAGATCTGTGTTCTCATGGCTTACCTCTCTGTGCTCTCCAAACTTCACCCTGCCGCACCATTTGCCGGTTGGCACGCGCATGCTTGTAATCCCGCCACGTACGGCCCGACAGGAACAGGATCACGCCGTACGTCAGCAGCGACACAGCCCACCCCTCAAACGGATTCTGGTTTTTGAACAGGATGACGGGAATGGTCAGGAACGAACCCGCACCCATCAACCCAAGCCCGAACCGTTCGGCGACGTTCGCCATCTCGCGGAACTGTGTCAGCTTGAACACCACGATGCCGACCAGCAGTAAGCGCCCGGTGACGTTCAGAAAGTCGAACACGGTCATGCCGGATCCTTTCCGCCGAAGATGGCGAGGCCTGCTTTCGCGCGCTGGATGGCGAACGGCATAAGAATATTCCAGCCCGTGCCACCGATATAAACGATGGCGTTCGTGGCCCTGATGTTATTTTCGTCGACACCCATCCATTGGGCGACTGATGGCATGAAAAACACTGCGAAACCAAAACCGGAAAAGAGCGTCAGTGCTATGTCAGCCCAACTCATCTCTTTATAGGTCATCTGAGCCAGGGCGGTGACAGCGCCGGCCAATGCGGACATGAACATCCAGATATGGCGCATATCGCTGTCATTGATCACCGCGCCACCTCCGAACGTCTAGCCAGCTCGCTGGCACTGCCGCCCATCCCACGAAGGCGACGGCAACAATCAAACACACGATCGGCACAGCCGCCACCTCCTACCACGAACAACGTCGCGAGCTGGACAATCAAAGCAGCGTCCAGAACGTCCTTGTATGCTACATATTCTAAATCGTTCGCCCATGCTACCGCTAGCATTGCAAGCATGATCAGGTATGGTGCCCACAATACGGGCGCCCACCATGTGTGCCGGCACACAACAATTACCGTAACGAGGCAAACAAGATCCATAACTGACCAGACATCTTCGTGATGGGCTGGAATACCTGCTGCTACCAAAAGGTGTGCAAAGGACGCCGGATTATATATCCACGGCATCGCGAACGTCAGCCAATTCACGCACACCAGCAACGCCGCCACGATAAGGCAGCTACGGTCCTGATAAGAGCATGCCGCGACCAATAAGGCCGCGGCACACAATACGCCGAAGATAATCAACGGCGCCAACGATCAGTCCTCCGGGGTCTCGGGCGGCGGAGGATTCGTGTGGCCACCACCACCGCTGTCGCTCTGGGTCGAAACCCCGCCGTCATGTTCCTTGCAGAACCGCGTATACGCCTCGTTGGTCATATACCCCGCTTCACACAGCGCGCGCGCCGTGTCGCGGTCGAGATGGGCCTTCTTCATGTTCGTCTCCTGTTGGGCTTGTGCCACGATCTGTTGTAGCTGAACCGCCGCCGCATGCAACTTCGTGATCATCTGCGCCTGTACGATAATCGTCGATTCAATTTCGTTGAACATATCTCGCCTCACTTCCAAGCCGGCACCCAAAAAGGAACGCCCGTCGAATCAAGAAAACGCACCCAGCTATTTTGGGCAGCAGTCGTCGGACCCGCACCGCCGGTCGATGCCAGCGTTACCGGGGTCGTCGTGCCGCTGGTGACCAGGGGTTTGCGGATTTGGATTTCCGCTGCGGCTCCGACACCGCCAACCGCCAGAACGCCGTTCAACCCGTTGTCGACGGTGGGGGTGACGACGCCGCCTGCACCTATACGAGCAACCGGCGTATCAAGGCCCCCAACACCGACCGTCAGCGTATTCGCCGTCATTGCCCCGGAGATAACGTTCTCGGTGGTGAAAACTCCGGTCGCAGTCAGTTGCGTGATCACGGCTGAGTTGGTCGAGTTCACAAGCTGGAAAATGTTGCCGGTAGGCGCCGTGTCGGTGAAGCGCTGGAAGTGCAAACCAACGGTGCCGTTCGCAAACTGCCTGATACCCACACCGGCCCGCTGGCCTTCAGGTGCGTTGCCGATACGAAGGCCATACCCCGTGAAAATATAGCTGCTGAGATCGATACCGTTCAGGCACTGCGCTACACCCTGCGTGCGCATCAACGAGCTGTCAGCCCCCATGGGGGATTGCCCGTTAGCCTCGGAGAACAGGATGCCGTCCTTGAACGACACACCGCCAGCCTGCCGGGACATCGAGATCATCGCGTCATAGTCAGTCCCGCGCACGGCATCGGTTGCAAACCCCGTAAGCTGGATCAGCGACTTGTAATGAACCGATGCGCCCTCAACAACCTCGGTGTTGAACTCCGCGCCGGTGACGTTGTGATAAAAGGTGGCATTTGCGCCAAGGCGCCCCACACCATTGATGCCAAACATGCCGCCGCGCGAGGCTTCTGCCGTGCCGTTATCATGACTCTGTGCAAAGCCAGTGAACGCGCCGCCGACGTAGTTCTGGTCCGGGTTGGACAAGGGCGTCGGCGCAATCTGCACGCAGAACGTTTCGATCGCGTGACGACCGCCTTTGGTTAAAGAGCCCCCAAAGCTGTGGACGATCTGTAGAGCATCCGATTTACCGGCGCCATCTGCCGTAGCATCTCGATTATCCTCAAAGACCATCAGGCGAGAGCTGAACCCCTGGCCGCCGTTACCTCCCGGCACATTCGTCTGAATCGTAGTCCCAATACCCTCGCCGGGGAGTCCTTGGGGGCCCCGGCCGAACGCACTGGTAGACTTGACCCATCGTCCCGCCTGCAGCGTCGTAACGCCGTCTGGTTTTAGAACGGTTGTGCCATCGTCAGCAGCAAAAGAACCGGAGTCGTATTTAAACATTCCTTCCAATGCCACCACAAGGGCCAAAACACTGGAGTTAAGAACGCCGACTGGTACCCGCCGCAACTCCGGCGCAGTATCGACCTGCGCCAGGTTGCCGGGAAATTCGATGTTGACGATGCTCATTTGCTTCCCCTCGGGTATTCTGATACCATAACCACAATGCGGTCTTTCATCAAATGGTCAGTTGGCCTGTTCTTCATGTACTGGCTACTGCCGGCGTTTTTGTTTCTTATCTTCCGCCGCAGCACGGGTTGGTAGCGTCTCCTGCAACGCGCGCTGGATCGGAAGAATGTCGTTTGCGATAGCCGGTTCACGCGCGGCAATGCCAGATAGGCGACGTGCTGCCGTGGCGAGACCTTCAGGACCTGCAGCGGGTCGTGCCAGCCACCGAGCGAAACGCGGCGATGCAAGCAGGCGACCGGTGATCATCTGCCCTACAGCGCCCGCAATGGCAGCCTGTGGAGACAACGAACCGATACCGATAAGCGCACCGACGTTGGTTGCAGCGGCGCCCGCGGTGTTTGATCGGTTGGCGTAGCCTGCAGCCTGCTTGGTGCCCTCGGTGATGCGCGCCAGATCGTTCAATGCATCCCTTGCCTCACCACGAAACAGCACATCCTTCGCGCGCGGCGTCATTTGGTTCCACTGCGTCAGGAATGCCGCCGGAGAGAATGCCGTGCCCTCTGCATTCTGTGCGCCGTTGGTTGCTCGCCCGAGCTGGCTGATAACAGTTGCCCGAACGCTCGCCTGGTCTTCCGCCGGCAAGGTGTCCATGAACCGACGTAGCCGCGCGGAATCACTACGGCTTGCATTCTGCAGGTTCTGATACACGCGCTCGGGTGCGAACGCCTTTTCGTTGCGCCCGCCGATGATGGGCTTGATCACCTCGTCTATCGTTTCGACGCGTTCACGGTGGGCGCGGTCAGCGGCAAGGAAGCGAGCGCGGGCTTCCGGCTGCAACCCGGCGGCGATGTCTTCCGAGATGGCGTCCAGAACCTGCCCTGCACGCCGCTGGAAATCAGTGCCACGAAGCTGGTCGGTTTGTGCGATCCCACGAACGTTGGTGCGAAGGCGGCGCAATGCATCGATCGACAGCCCGCCAGGCGCCTGTAGATCCTCGCCAAGGCTTTGCAAGGCGGCTGTTACAGGAGCGCTGGTGTTAGGCGTCTCTGCCAATTCCCGCAGGTTGGTCTGCACCGCGGCGATAGCGCGCTCAGGCACAGGGCGAGCGTCACCAGCCGCCGAACGTGCCGCATCGTACAGCCCGCCAACCTGTTCGCGCGATTGGCGGATATACGTCCCCGCGCCACGCTGCGCCGTCTCGCCGGCCGCAACCGGCTGCTCTATCGCGCCTACTCCAGCCGCCACACGATCCCGCGCGGCGCCGATCTGGTCGGAAACACGCTGACCACCGCGGATAATCGGCCCCGACGACAGCGGCGCCTGCGCAGCGCCTGCCGTGAAGCGACGGGTCATAGGCCCACCTACGTCAGCAGGCAGCGGGTCCACACCCTGGCGCCCTGCGGCCTCCATAAGCTGTTGTCCCGGGCCCGGAGGCGGCGGAGTACCACCGCCACGTGCGCCAAGCCATTCCGCAGCGCGTCCCCCGGCGTAACCAAGGGCGCCACCTGCTACAGCGCTAGCACCTGCCGAAGCAAGGCGAGAAGTGGTATCACCATAGCTATCGTTATAGCCGTAAAGCGCTCCGATACCTGCGCCGTTGAAGGCAAGGTTGGCGGCGCTGGTTCCGCCGATAAGCGGCACGGCGAGACCACCGAGAACCTGTCCCCCAAGCCGAGCAGCAGCGTTGTTTTCCTGGTCATATAGGTCATAGCCCCTGCGGCGGTTGAGGTTTTCGTTATAGGTGCCATCTCCGCCGATCGTGTCGACGGCAGCACCGATACGGTTGACGAGGCCCAGCGAGCCCGCATTGGCGGCGCCGCGAACGATCGCGCCGGCCGTACCGTCGCCGGGGTCCACCGGCTTTGCCTCGATGCCGCTATAGTCCACGCCATAGCCGGTACCACCCGCAGCGTAATACTCAGCCAGCTTGGTCGCGTTCTCCTGAGACAGCTCGCCAGCCCCGTATAGCGCGTAACGCTGGCGGATTGCTTCGGGCGTAGGCCGCGTCAGCAGGAACGCCTTGTAGTCGGCGTCCTGTGCTGGGTTGAGGCGGTTAACGCCAGCCTGCGTCGGGGCAAGTTGGTCGTTGAACGTGGCAGCCCCTTCAGGCCCCCGGATAGCGTTGACCTTAGCCGCACCAGTGCCAGCGCCGATGCCAAAACTTTCGATAACGCGCTGGCGAGCCTGACGCTTCTGCGAGATCACATCAGGGCTGTCGCCAGGCTGCGGAAAGAAGATGGCATCCTGCTTGTCGAACTCCGCAGGCGAGATGGCCGCGCCCGATTCGTAGCGAAGGCTGGCCGCGATGAAGTCACGCTTGGACTGTTCTGCCTTCTGGCGCTCCGGGCTGGTAAAGGTGTTGACGATGCCGGTAGGCAAGATGTCTGCAGCAGCCTGCCCGATAACACCACGCGGTTCGGTTGCGACGCCGCTGCTTTCGAAGTCGCGATTGGCGCCAAGCGCGCGGTTATAGAATGCTGTGGTCTTGGCTTCTGTTTCCGTCAGGCGTGCGTCAGTCGTCAGCTTACGCGCATCTAACGCAGCCTGCCGTTCGGCAGCCGCAGCCGCCCGGTCATTGGCCTCCGCAGCACGTGCCGCCGCATCAGCAGCGCGCGAGTCCGAATTGACCGAAAGCTGGAAGCGAGCCTGCTCCATCGGATCCACAGGCTTGGGACCACCGTAGATGCGCGCGGGTGCCTGCTGTTGCACAGGCTGCTGGCCTTGCGCCTGAGCCGGGATCAAATCTGCGAAAGGATTGTCTTGCGGCGTCATTTACTGCCCCTGCGTCCGTAATATGGCACCTTGCCGTAGCCAGGTAGCGTAACGTGTACGTGATCGCCCTCGTCCAGATATCGCGCCTTGTCGCCGAAATACCCCCGTAGAGCCGCAACCGAAGTGCCCGCGTAGTCGACACCATCGCCGGTGAGGTGATGCGAAGTCGGCACGCCACCGACCGCACGATTCCCGGCAACGGTGCGGCGACCGCTTGTCAAAGTACCCGGAGCCCGCAGCGGATCACGGAAACGTCGCGCCCCCTTGCGAGGGCGCCCCTCCCTGCATCTGTTGCAGTCGCGCCATCACAGCCGCGGGATCCGCACCAGCCGCGATAGCTGCCTGCGCCTTGGCCATTAGGTCGCTCGACGTAGCGACTCCTTGCTGTGGCGCCATCTGCTCGACAGGCGGGGTGGTCTGCGCGCCACCAAGCGGAATGCCCCGCGAGTCGAACCCCTGCAGATATCCACCAGGCGGGATGACCTTGTAGTCTACCGACTGCTGGTCAAGAAATTCCTTGGCCTTGCCAGCCTGAGCAATGATCGCTGCGCGCGTTTCCGGGGAATACTTGCCGATGAAACGCGCCGCCTCCGGATGGCCTTGCTGCACGTACTGCGTGGCGTAGGCGTCCCACTTCTCCGGCGTGTCAGCCAGAAGCGCCAACTGCCCAAGCTCGTCGATCTGCTGCATGGCCTGCTTGTGGCCTACCTCGGAAGCCGTGGCGGCAAAGCGCGCATAGTCGAAATCACCGCCTGCAGCAGCCGTCTGAGCCGCGCCCTGAGCGTCGCCGACCGCCAGTCGCTGCGACGCCTGCTGGCGAGCCGCCATGGCCTGTTGCTGTGCCTGTGCCTCGCGCTCCCGCTGCTGCTGAGCCAACGCCATCTGCTGACGCTGCAAACCCTGCTGCTGAGCCTGCCCGAACGACTGCAACGCCTCCATCGCATTGAATCCGCGACCCTGCAGGGACCAATCGACGGCCATCAGCCCATATACCCGTTGCTGGCAAGGAAGTTCATGTTGCTGCCCTGCTGCCCGTAGGCCGGCTGGCGAAGCATGCTGCCGTAGCTCGACTGCATCCCGCTACCAGCGACCGCACCGCCAATGTTGGCCAGGTTCTGCAGCGCTCCCGTCCATGCTGCGCCACCGGCAAGAGAGGCATTCGATGCCGCATCCGCAGCCTGCCCGGTCGACTGGTTGATGTTGTTCACGGTGTTCGTTGCCGCACCCGCGACCTGCCCAATGGCGTTCTGCCCCTGATTGGACAGGCCCTGAAGCCCGTTCATCCAAGTGCCGGACGACTGGTCTGCAATCGCCATACCCTTGGCCTGTAGCGCCTTCAAGGTTGCCCCAGAGGCCCCCAGCCCACGCGCGTAAGCGTTGGAGTTAACAGCGCCTAACCCGGTGTTGAGCAGATCCTGATAGCCCGTCGAACCGCGATAGGTCTGCAGCGCCTGTTGCGCCGCGTCACCGCCGGACAGGCCAAGGAAGTTCCCCTGCAAGGAACCAGCCAGATTGCCACGGTCGATCGCCGGCTGGTTAAGCCCGGTGATGTATTCCTGGTTAGCCTGCAACCTTGCCTGTTCCGACTGCGCCTGTGCCGCCTGCTTCTTCGCGGCGTTCTTCGCAGCGCTCGACTGGATGGCTGCGCCCCCGATCGCGGCTGCGCCGGCAACGCCTGCTGCAATAACTACGGGAGGCATCTACAGCTCCACTTCATAATAAACCACATCACCCACGATAGGGTGATGACCGGTACCCTGATACCTTAGACCCATCAATTTGACAAACGAAACCGCAGCTGGGTTATACACCGAAGGCTGGCCCCATACTCGTTTGGCACCACGCCTCTTCATCTCTGCCAACATCTCGCGACTCGAGCGCATCATCTGTCGTCCGCGCGCGGCTTTCGTCGCCATTACATGGCATTCGTACACGCCAGGCGATGTCCACTGGAATATCGCGGCAAACCCGCCGTCGATGAACGATGTGACGAGCGGGCTGTCCAGCGTATCCTCATAGTCCATAGCGCATTGCGGGTGGATCGCACCCAGCAACAGCATATCATAGACGTCGGGATGGTTCGCGATGGCGTTCACCTCTCCGGCGGTTGCTTCACGAATCATACCTCTGGCTCTACCGCAAACTTGTTGATGACATAGCCGGGTGGGCGAGGCCCGCCCCCACCTTCGGCCGTGCCTGTCGGAGGAATAAGGATCGCCTCTACCACATGCCTATCCCCGGTCTGAATCGGCTGCGTGGTCGATACCTGGAACGTAACAGATCCGCCCGCCCGCGTGGGGTCGTCGTAGTAGATGTAATCCACGTCGTCTGGCGCGGTCGCCGCGATCGTGCCGCCAGACACCGCGACGGACGTGCCATCCGAATATCTGCGCGTGTGTGCGGCTATCGTGATGGTGTCCGGCGTGGCTGTCAGAACACTGTTGGGATCGATGTAGCTGCTCTGCAGGGCTGCTTCGCGGGCGTTCGCCGCCGCGTTGCTGGCGGCGCCTGCTGCAGCGGCATTAGCGGCCTCAGCGGCAGCAGATGCAGCATCGGCCGCAGCCTGTGCCGCCGCGGTCGCGTCGCCCAGATCTTCGATCGCCTGCTGGATGATCGGCAAGATAAGGATCTGGTTGAGCGCGTACCCGATCTGGCCAAGCACACCGTTCATCGTCCGCAGGAACTCGTTAGTTGCCTTGCGCTCTGTGTCCACGATCGGCTGTGCTTGCGTCAGCGTCGGGATGCGGATTGGTGCTATCGCCATGCCTGGTTCGCTCCCGCACCAGCAAGGCGGATGCGCTCAGGCGCAACGCAAGAGATTTCCACGGACCGATAAGGCTGCTCAGGGCGCCCCAACCGATACAGCGAAGCCACGTCGAAAGGTGCGCGGACTTCAAGCACGTCGTAATAGTCGGGATAGCCGGCCTGCCCATCTGCCCAGCGGATGCGGATTTGCGTGTCACCGGATGCGCCAACGCCGACCGAAATGTTGTCGTTGCGCTGGGGCTTGCCGAACAATGCGACAGTGCCGGTAATGACCCGCTCTATCAGCAAGCCGTCATCGTCGCCACGAGCTGGCGTAAGCGTCCAAGTCTTTCCTGACTGTGAATCGCCGCAAACGATAGTACCGCGCCGGTCATACCCGACGCGAGCGGCCCATGTGTCGCGACCGAACGTAGCGAACTCGGACCATGCTTGGGTCGATGCGTCGTAGGCAAAAGACCCCTGTCCCGGGATGTTGAGGATGTAGAACTCGTGACCGTCGAGACCGAATACCCAGGCGGATAGATCACCCCCTCTCAACCGTATGCGTTCAGCGATACCGTTGTCGCTGACGACTTGCGGAACTGCGCCACCGCGGCAGACCTGACCATCATCAGATACCCACATGACGGAATTGTCAAACCGAATTACGCTATCCCGTGCCAGGCACCCGCGTTCGTAGATGCGTCCGGTGACGCGCTGGAACGGTGCATCGACATCGCCAGTCGACTGCCACGGCTCGATACCGTCTTCCGAGAAGATCCAGAACTCGTCGCCGACACGACAAACAGCTACAGCCTTGTCGGGCGAGGATTCTGCCGTTGCAAAGTTGAGCGGATCTACAGTGGTTTCGCCGGGCACCATCCAGTAGAACTTGCCGGTGCGGGTGAGCAGCAGCACATACTGGTTGATCTGCTCGATGTCGATCACCTCGCCGGCATCGTCGGGAAGCGCCAGAACCGTAGTCTCAGCAGAAGTGTAGAGATAGACCGTGCTTCCCCCCAGAATAGCATAGACGAACGTCGTACCTACCATCGGAGTGATTCCGGTGCCGGCGATCGTTGCCTTTGCGGTCAGACCCGAGAACAGTTCCGTACCCGAAACGGTTAGCTCTTCGTCGGTCGAGACAGCATAATCCATGCCTCGGATGGGGCCAGTGCCAAGAGTCCGCAACGGCGCCATGCCCGGCCGCTGTATACGCAACGTGCTATCGGGCGAGATGCCGCTTTCGTCCTTCTCGACGTAAAAATTACGCAGCTGCACCTCAGGCACGAAACCGTCAGCGCGCTGGTAACTCTTAAGCCCTAAAGGTACGATCGGCATTATCAGGAAACCTCATACACGCCGGACAGGTTCAATAGCGCCCCGGTGTTGCCCGGGTAGCTGTTGTCGTAGTTGCCGATCACACAGGTGGTTGACGAGCTGTTGATGGAACCCTGCAGCATCTTACCGGCAATTGCGCCCTCGCGTCCAGCCAAAACCCACTGAGCAAACGACACCGCAGCGGACGTAAAGGGGAGCGTTACATCAACCGAACCAGCCGCCGTACCGTTAGCCCCGATCTGCACGGTGATCTGTATAAATACAGTCTTACCGATCTGCTTGTAACGGCCGAATGCTGTTACAGTCGTGAACGTGCCAGACGCAGCCGTCACAGTTGGCGTGTATGTTGTCCAGGCGGTAGTACTTATACCATCTAGCTTGGTCTTATCAGCCGCCGACATCGAACCCGCCGCGCTCGTAGTCGCTGCGTTGATAGTGAGGGTTCGATTGCTAGTAAGCGTTCCGCCGCCCGCCAGAGGGGCCGTCGTGGAGACCGCCCGCGTCTCTGGCACACGAGCGGTAGAGTCCACGGCGTTGACGGTGATATTGGATGTACCGTTGAACGATACGCCATTGATTGTGCGCGCCGTCTGCAGAGCTGTCGCTGTGCCACTGTTGCCGGTAATGTCGGTCTGATCGCCGGTATTGGTCCCGCTGGAGGTGCCAGAGAACGTACCCGACTGCGTTGCGAGTGTGCCCAGCCCCAGGTTGGTCCGAGCCGTAGCAGCGTTTGCCAGATCGGACAGGTTGGCAGCCTTCGTCGCCTTGCCACTTAGCGCAGTGTTCAGGTCCGTCTGATCAGAAAGGGCACCAGTGATGGCGCCCCATACGTCAACCCCCGCCGGCCCTTGTGGGCCTTGAGGCCCCTGTGGACCGGTCTCACCGGTCCCGACAACCAGTCCCGCGTCGACAGTTGTGCCGTCCGTGTAGACGATTACGAGATGCCCGGCCTCGTTGACCTGTGCGGTATCGATGCCACGGCTGTCCACCTCGACAGTGATGTTGGAACCACCGCGGGTGATTTGCGTGGTCACGGTTCAAGAGCAATCATGTGAAGCGTAGCAGCGACAGGCGTTGGGTTGATCGACAGCGCGCCTGTCAGCAGCGCCAGAAGCCCGGCCGACACGCGGTTGATCTGGAACACGCACCCGGTATTGGTCGGCGCCCCCATTACCTGCACGTTAAACAGATCGGTATTGCCGTTAGCAACCTGAACGATGCAGCTTACGACAGGTGTAACTCCGCTCGGGAAAGGCAGCGCATTGCCATCCTTGTCCGAGAACGTCCATGCATAGGTGGACGCTGCAGAACCCATCGTGATGATGCGCTTGCGAACGCGGCTGGCGTGGGTATGGTTCGCCAAGGCGTATTTAGCGTCCGTGCCAAGCGCACCGGAATCGCTCACACCGGGCGGCTGCGTGGTGGCAGGCTGCGGCATAGCCGCGGCAACCGCGTCAAGCTGCGCCTGCGTCGTGCCGGGGTTGTAGAGACCGTCAGGCATCAGGAGTACCGATTAACGGTGTACGGCTGCGTCGCCGCCGTCGACAGCAACGTCAGCGTACCAGCCGTGCGATCGGTTGAAAACGTGCCGCCAGGCGCGATCGGGAATGAGCCAGCCCCGTTGACAGCAGGAGTGCCCCACGATGCCCACAGGGTGGCAGCAGACGGGTTCAGGACCTCTTGACGCGCCGTGTTGACGAACGGGATGGCGGCAGTGCCACCGCTTGTTGCGATGGTGCCAGATAGAGCGCTGGAAACTGCGTTCGCCGGCGCCACACCCAAGGTGACGGGGTTTAAATCATCATCAGCCAGCCAGACTGGCATGGCGCTGGAAGAACGAACACGCGAACCCGGCATTACATGTACACTCCATAAGACTCTTCACGCCGCATACCAAAACGCGACGTCAGCGCGATCTTGTAACGCGATGCAGCGGCAACGGTCTGCGCGGCGACATCGGAACCGAACTGGTCTGAAACCTCGATTGCCAGACACGCAGCAAGGCCCTGCTGGTCTGCTACAGACCGCGGCGCTTCATCGTCCAACTGCAACAGCTCTACGCATTGCCAGCGCTTGATATGGCCATCGTAGACCCATGTGACCGTCTGTCCACCTTCAATGTCGGTGATCACCACTGCAGAACCATCGCGCGGCGGGACTGCGTAACCGACAGGCTGCGACGGTTCGACCGTAATATTGGTCTGGTTATCGACCGTGGAGACGATTACATTCGTGCCGTAGTATCGAACCGGCTCGTTACCGTAATCATCGTGCCATGCGTGCGACACCAGCTCGGGAAGGGTTACTGTCAGCGTTTCGGCAGACTCCCGCAGGATCCGCTCGTTGCCCGCTGTCATGTACGTCGTGCCAGTCGGCACTACATCGCGCAAACGCCCGAACGCTCCGGATGACACCCATGCGGTGTACATCGACCGGAGCGCATCGAGCGTGTCGTTGATATCGGCTGGCCGCGCGTCCCGCCCACCACCAAGCACACCAAGCTTGCGGAGAGCGAGATTGCAGACGGAACGCGCGGTTGCCATTACTTCGTCGCGTCCGCGAGCTTGCCGCGAAGCGTTTCGAGCGAAGGGTTACCCTGCACCGAAATGCCGAGAGCCCGCAGACGATCCTTGATGGCGCCCTTTTCGGTGCCTTCCTCTACATCCACAGGTGCCGGCTCGACAGCGTCAACCGGCTTGGCGTCCTTCTCGGACGAGAACATGGGGTTTTTGGACAGGCGCTCGAAAACGTCCTTATCCTTGACCGCCACGGCCTCGCCCTTGACGAACGTCATGCCATGCGTGGTGACGTCGGTTGCGGTGGGGTCGCTATCCCCCAGCCAGGTGAGGGTGCCACCCATTATGCCGGCTCCTCGATGTAGCCCTCAAGCACGACGATGATACGCCCCGTCGTGCCCGAAGCAGCGCCGCCCCAGGTCATGTTGACCGTGGTGTACTGCCCCTTGCCACCCGGCGTGTTCGGCGACGAGATGAAGTCACGCCCCGTTTCCGCCAGCGCCTGGTTGGTGCCAGCTGCCGCAGCCGATGCCGATGCGAAGAACCGCGCCGGATCCGCTGCAGCGCCGCCAACGCCAGCGTCGCCGATCGTATACGTCGACGATGCAGCCGCTGCCGTCTCCACCTTAACGAAACCGCGCATCACGCGGAACTTGGGGTGCAGCTTGAACAGCTGGATCACGTCGCCGATTGCGACCGACTGCGCGTTGCCGCCGCTGAGGACCGAGAAGTCCACGACGGCGCGCTCGACCTTAACCGAGCGCCCGCCGATACCCGGCCCCGAAACTGGGAACCGGGGAACTGCCATCTGAAGGCTCTGATACGTTGCCATCTGCTATACTCCCTTACGAGCCGATCGGGGTGGACGCGGTGAACACCTCGACCAAGCCGTAGTTGGTGCCCAGGAACGAGGTTTTCTTCTGACCACGAAGTTCCTCGATTGCGACGCCCGGGCGGAACCCATAGTCACGATCGCGGTCCGTCTTCGGCGTGGGATCCTGGCCCCATGCGATAGCCAGCGCACCAGCGCCGCACAGGAACGAGCGGCTGACGTTGGCGCCCGCTGCGCCGACACCGACCAGCGGGTTCAGCTCGGGGATCTCGCGCAGGATGACACCGTTGTAAATGCGGTCGCCGCCCTGGAACACCGGGTTGCTGTCCACACCACGCTCGCGCGCGTCACGGTCTGCCTGTGCGATGATCGGATCACGGCTTGCCTGCGAGAATGCAAACGAGTCCATGAACATGACGAACCACTCGCGGCCAGCCGTTGCGTCCGACTGGTACGGGTTGATCGCCATGCCGGCAGCGTTGTTGGTCGTGCGCTTGGCCAGCGACTTGGCGATGTCGATAACCTGAGCCGACATCTTGTCAGCCGTGGTGTCGACGTTGCCGAGCGACGTTGCCCAGTTGTTCGAGACGCCGTTGGCCAGATCGCTGCCGAACAGCATGCGGTCGGCGTTGTTGGTGAGGTAAGTGTTGCGCTGTGCAGCCGTCGAGGTGCCGTACAGGACAGCCGTATCGCCAAGCGGCGAGCCGTCTGCGTCCACGACGCCCGGGATGATGATCGACTGGAACGCGTTGATGATGCTGTCGCGCATCTTCACCTTGGACCACGTAACCAGACGCTCGCGCGCCGCGTTCAGGAGGTCGATCTCGGTGCGGAAGCTGGTCGACTTCGGCACGACGACACCATTACGGAGCCAGTTGATACGCACCTGGTCGCCGTAGTTCTCCATTTCCTCTTCGTTGCCTTCGAGGATTTCGGAGCCCTCGACACCGCGCCCGCGCAGTTCGAGAATGAGAGGAATGTTGATCACCGAGCCGGCGCTGGTCTGCAGCTCCGAACGAATGCGGATTATCGACGACGCCGAACGGCCCATGTAGGGCGCGTAACCGGATGCACGAGTGTAGGACTTCAGGTAGTCAGTGACCCAAACCGCCTTCTCGCTGATGCTTGCAAGTTGAACTTCTGCCATGTGGCCCTCTTAGTTGAAGAGAGCGTCGACCCCTGAGAGTGCGCCGGTAGCAGTGTGGCGAAGGTCGCTAGGTGCGGACCCCTGAGACGCCAGACTCCGCGGCACCTTCACAGGCGGGGACGCCTGCTGTGGAATGACCGCTTGCGCGGCCGGTGCGGGAGCGCTCTGGCTTCGTTTCGCAATTTCCCGTTCGATCAACTCGTCAAGCGAAGTGACATCCGTGGGCAACTGCGAGATAAGGCCATCGCGCTTGTGCTGCTGGACGACCCATTCGAACGGCATTGCCTGCATCGGCATCTCAGCTTCGAGCTTGGCGCGGAAACCGGGATCGGTCTGCGCCTTTTCGAGTGCCCAAGTACGAGCCGCTTCGACATTATCCTTACCGTGTTTGTCCACGGCCCAGTAATGACTTAGCTCCATCTTCTGCTTTTGAAGAGCTTCGGATAGCTGGCCCTGCAGATACGCGGTATTGCCTTCGGGGTCATCGTAGGGGTCTGGGATGGAATGCGGCTGACGGGACCGTTCAAGTTCTGCAAGACGCTCTTCCGCGGCAATCCGCTTAGCGCGCTCTTCCTTCTTCTGGTCTCGCTCGTCCATCATCGCTGCGATCGGGACGTATCCGTTACGCGGCTCTTCTGGTGCCGTCTGGACCTCGGGTGTGACCGGCTCGGGCGTTACTGCCTCTGCTACGGGTTCCGGTACTGGATCGGCTACGATGTCCGGTGCAGGCTCTTGAGCCTCTAGTGGAACCGCAAAGATATCGTCCAGTTCGTCCGCCATTATGACTCCTACTCGGTCGTCTCGTGACCGACATACGCAGCGCCCGTTACAGCGGCGGCCTGTGCAGTGTTACGGTCTGCCAACCTATCGCCCGTTATCCCCGGCGGCGGAAGCTGTGTCTGTGGTGGACTAGCAGGTACCTAAATACCCGACAAGGCTGTTGACTGCAAGCATGCAATTTGCCATCAAACAGGCTCGGTTGGGCAGGGTGTCCAGAGAGTGCAGCGCAGTTCGATTCTGCAACCCCAAGGTTCGATACCAGAAGGGGCTGGTGCAAAACTCTCCTAGGCCTTTTACATCCCCGGCATCATCTGCGGCTGCTCGGCCTGCATCCCCTGCATCGGCTCATTATCCGCCAGCGCCAGCAACGGGTTCAACCCAACCGACGCGAACAGCTGAACTTGTGCGTTGTCAGCATCCACAGCCGTCTTGTGCGCCGATGCCAGCAGACCGGCGGTCTTAGCCGACTGCTCTTCAAGGTCAGCCTGCTTCTGCGCCTGCTCAGCCTGCGCGGTCGCCTGTTGTGCGCTTGACACCTCCTGCTTGATCGCCTCGATACGCTCCAGCAACCGCGTCTTGTCGGGCAGCGGAGCCAGCTCCAGCATGATCTGGAACACAGGGGAGAACGGATCCACGCCCGAACGCACCAGCTCCATGACGGACTCGTACACCTCCTGCTCCAGCGCCACCGTGTCGGGCGTTGCGGAGATGATGATATCCATGTCCATCGTGGCGATGCGCTTCTCGACGTCGACCTGACCCATGGCCTGGACCTGCTGCATCATCGGCTGGCCTGTCATCGGATCGACTGCCGGCTGTCCCGTCGCTGGATCAACCACAGGCTGCTCCTGCATCACCATGCCCATGACCGGCTCGTTGATCTGCAGGAACTCAGGGGCGCGCGGGTTATCGGTGACGCGGATGAACATCGGAGCAGTCCAGAACTGCTGCGCGCAGAACCACATTTGCTGATAGATGCGCTCTTCGAAGTCCTCGAATCGCCCGAACCCGCGTCCGAACTGCGTCAGACCTGCCTGCTGTGCCACCTGACGCGCGCGCCCGGATGCCGCGGTACCTTCGCTTAGATCCTGCGCCAACGCCACCGGCACCATACGCCCAAGGCTGTCCTTAGCCTCCTGCAGCATCGCCAGGTTACCCGACGCCATGTCGTTGGTCGGCACCTTCTGCCAACCGCCGGGAATAACGCCGTCAGCTCGCGCTGCTTCCTTGCGCGCAATGTCCGCATCGACAGGCGGCGCCATCGGATCGGTCTGCTGGATCTGCATGTTGTTGACGAGGTGCAGGCCACGCGAACGACGCGCATTAACCTCGTCCTGCATCGACCGCATGTTACGGATTGGACCGTAGCGGTTGTTCTCGCGATCGACCTTGAACGACTGCGCCTCGATCGGGCAGCGCGTCTCGCCAGTGATCATGTTCTTGTAAGGTGATGCGCCATACTCCAGCCAGCCGGCCGCGCAGAACACACAGCGCATCCAGCCTACCTTGGCGTGGCGGTAGTAGATCTCCACCACCATCGCGCGGTTGCGGCGCCGGTCTACCCAGCGCAGCGAGTCGTTCGGGCGGTCATCCCATGTGTTATCAACCGCCGTTCCTTCAGCAACCGACGTGATGTCGCCACCCAACGCCTGATAGCGATCGCCATACAGAAGCTGCACCTCGTCCGCGTACATCCACTTGGCAATGCCCAGGAACTTCGCGTCCGAGAAGTCGGCCTTACGGCTCTTGGGATCGTAGAAAAACGTCTCCCACCGTATCTGTTCAAGCTTGATGTCGCGCCCGTCAAACTCGACGATGGCAGCGGCGATGCCCTGCTTGAGGTAGTCCTCTGCACAGTCCATCTTCTTGACGGACCATTTGGTGGTGTCGGCGATGTACCGCAGCGTCTTGGTTGCGACCTCTGACGACTTCTGGTCCTCAGGGTTGCGCGGGAAGGCACGGGGATCGGTCTTGCCCGCCTCAAGCACGCCCAGGATACCGTCGATCGCGGGCGCAATGCGGTTGTCGATCACCAGCGGCTGACCGCGGGCCTTCAGAGTGGCGCGCACCTCCGGGCTAGCCTGCCCGGGACCGTCGTAATAGTCGCAGTCCTTCTGCTGCTCGGTACGCGCGGGGTCGGTGTTGTCGCGGGACTCGTCGAACATGCGACGAAGCTGCTCCACGTTCGGAGGCGGCAACTCTTCGTCGGCAACATCCCCCGGCGGCACTACGGCGTGCCCATCGTCTCCCGGCATCTGTCCGTGCGGTACCACGGCATGGGGCAACCGCATCGGTGCTTCAGCGCCGTTCATCATTGATCAATCATCCCCACGGCGATACACCTTCCGGTTGCTTGGCGCGTGTATACCGGTCTTTGGGGTTCAAAGCTAGTTCTGGCTTGCGAGCAATCGTCAAGCGACAATTTAGCGCTGCCTCGCCGAAAGCGTCTGCCCCGTGACTGTTGCTGTCATGCAGTGGACCTGAGAATGTTTCCATGGATTTGTTGAACCGCCGTGAGTATCCGCGCAGGCGTTTGATACCGACGTTCGTGGTGGCTTTGTTGAAGTAGCACATGGGCAGCAGCGCGCGGCTGGCGTTGATGCGCTCTGGTGGTCCGTTGGCCACGCCGATATTGATCGGCTTTACCCCGAACTCCTGAAGCGTCGTGATGCGCGATCGACCAGCGCCCCACTCGCGCACCCGAACGTCATGGGGCAGGTAATGCCGGCCATAGCGATAGACCAACGTGCGGTCCGACATGCGCTGATCCGGTGGCACAAGCTCAGGCAACGCCTGCTGTACGATCGACTCCACGCCTTCGCCGCTGGCCTCGTAGTAGTCGATGAAACGCACCTGCTTACCGTTTTCCTGAAAGAACCATATCGCGGTGTAGTCGTCCACCCCGATGTCCCAAGCCGTGTTGACCGGGAGCGTCGGGTCATAGGGGAAGTCGCCGATGCGCTCCTCCGCTTCGGCCTGTGCCAGCAAGACGGCGTAATAGGCGCCCTCGGTTACGATCTCATAACCACCATCCCAGACGTGGCTTGCCATCTCAGGATCACGCTTGCGGTCGTCTTCCATCTCTTGCCGCAGCTCGTCGGGGAAGAACGGGTTTTCGGACCAGTTTACACGCTCGATTACCGAGTTAGACGGCGGCGCATCGCCACGGAAGAAATTGTCTATCGGGTCGGTGTCGTTGCGAGGATTCCACGCGGCCCAAATTTCACTGCCAGGCGCTCGAATGGTAGGGCGCAGCATCCGCAGGGAGGTGGCGGATAATGTCTGAGCCTCCTCAATGAACGCGATGTCATAGCCTTCCAGTGATTTAATCGTCTCGGCATTGTAGGCTTGCATACCGCGAAAGATGATCAAACCGCCGTGCGGTGCCCGAATCTCTGCCTCTAGGACTTCGAAGTGGTCCGACAAGCCCAACGCCATGATCTTGTCGACTATCAACTGGCGAACAGACTCGCGCAAACTATTCTGCACCTCGCGAATGCAAACAGCGCGCGTCTTCGCCATCATGCAGCGTTCAACCAGCAATTCAGCGAAGAAATGAGACTTGCCGCTACCCCGACCGCCATACGCAGCCTTGTAGCGTGCGGGTTTAAGGAACGGCAAAGCCCATCGCGGGGTCTTGATCTGAAGCGTTACGCCGGTCACTAAACCTCGCGCGGATCAACGATAACGCGCTGAATCTCAGCAATCGTTACAGGAGCACCGTTAGGGCCGCTAAGCTCCGTCGTCTTGACATCGCGCCATTCATCTGCTGCGCGGTTCTTCAAGCCAAACACAATCGCGGTCGCATTTCCTTGTCCGCTAAGGGCGAGAGCGCGGTTCGCCTTCTCCCACCAAAGCACCGATCCAGCCTGCCCTACTTTTACGGCGTCCCGGAATTCTTCGTACTCGTCGATCCATCGGTACACTGTGGAACGCGAAACTCCGATGGAACCGGCAAACGCTGCGAGCGAGTACCCATCCGCCAGGAACTTGATCACGCCCTCGCAATGGCTGGAATCGTAACCCGTTGGTCGACCTGCGGTCATTGCTTCAGCTTCTCGATTTGAATGCGAATGGCGGAGCAGCGATCAGCATAGCCTGCACCCATTTGCTCGGATGCGGCCAGCTTGCGCTCTAGTGCTTCAATTTGCTGGGCCTTTTCCATCACCCGAATATAGCCCGAACCAACCGCCGAGACAAGGCACCCCCGAGACCGTGCCAGAAGCCGTGGGAGAACCAGCGGAAGATCAGCATTCGAAGTTCCCGAACCTGACGGCGATCTTGTCCGCCCAATGCCACCGATCGGGCCGCTTGCCCTGCGCGCGCAAACGGTAATCGCGGCGGATGATTGGCCCGAGGAACATGCGCACTAGAAACCTCGCCATCACCACTTCCCTCCATCAGTCTCAGCCCACCGCAGGAACATCTGCCCGAGGCGGCGGTATAGGCGTTTGCGTCGGGATAGGGGCGATTTAAGGCCCTGTAGGCGCATGAGCGTTGCAGTTGGCATCAATGCCTTCTCCGTGTCTATATCGGCGCTGTAGACGTGCCACAGTCGGCTTCGATCCCCATACGCGTCGTAGTCGCCGTCGCTGCACATTAGCGGTCTCCTTGGGTGGCGAGGGTGCGGCCGCGCAGAGCCTTTACGACGCGATCAATGAGATTGCCGGCGTCACAGTCCCCATCGCGGAAGTCAGAGGCCTGCTTGCGTTCGCGATCGGCAGCGGACCCGGCGCCATAGGCAACCGCATCGGCTATGATTTCACGCGCGAATGCCAGATCCGGATCAACCGGCGCGGGCAACTCGGCTGCGATGGCGCGGAACTCAGCCTCAACCGTATACCCTTGGCGGATATTGGTGAAGCCCGCGCAATGCCGGCGGATCGCGATAGCCATCCGCTCCACCATCTCCGGCGATACGTTCTCAGTCATTGGGGTGCTCCCGAATGGGCAGGGGTGCGCTGCGGCTTGCAGGCACGGATCTGGCGGGTGAACTCTTCATCAGCGCGGGGGAGCTTGCGGAAGCGGGCAGCGAGAAATCCCCCGTTCACCGTATGGGCCACGATTCCTGCGACCTTGATGCAGTCGCCCCATTCGTCGATGAACGTGTCGCTCAACCGGTAGAGGTCACCATTGCGGATCTGGTCTGGGCTGAAATATCCCGGGCGCGCTGGCGTGTCTGCATCCACGCACACCACCACATCGCCGACTTGAAACTCCTCGCTCATCTCACTTCCCTCCTGCATTGCGTTCGAGTTCTCTGCCGCGGCGGATGGCGGCTAGGGCTGTGCAAACATCCATGCCCTCATCGCGTAAGCCGAGCCGTATATTTTCAGCGGACAGCGTGTTGCCGGCGGTGTCGTACACGCTTGCAGCAACATCGCGAGCCTCGACCAGATCCCCATCCACCGCCGGCTCCATCTCAGCGACGATCGCGCGGGCTTCAGCGCATGGAGAACGGTACTCACCATCCCCACGCTGCTGGATGGAGTTATCGTCCGTGCCGTATTGGCGAACCAGGGCCACCATCCGCTCAATCAGGCCTTCATCGTACCCGGAAGCGCCTTTCGATGCCTGGAGGGGCTGTGAGGCGGCGTAATGGGGGTGTGAGGTGGGTAGGCGTATGGCAGTCAGTGTGTGCCACTGGGTAGGATTAAAACTACTCCCTGTCGTGCAGTCATCACGCCACCACGAAAAGTCTAGGTGATGGTTATCAGCCCACTGGAACTCGTCCTCATCCCGCAGCCACTCCGGCCGCTTCCCATCAACCGGTATCTCCGGCCCCCACTGAACATCAACCATCATTCGTCTCCGGGTTGAGAGCGTTGCGGGCGATGACTGCGAACCACTGAGGATCAATCATAGCCTCGACGGGATCGCGCGCGGCAATGCGTTTGAGCGCCGCCTCATACCTCGCCATCTTCTCCCCCCGCCGCTTACGATACGCGGCTGCGGCTTCTGCGACTGTCTGGCTCATGACACCACCTGCATGACAGTGGTCCGCATCCCAGCAGCGTCGATGTGCGCCTGCAGGATACCGTCCCGCTCCTGGCAAACCATCTGGTATTCGCCATCGTTGTCGAGGACGAAGCTCATGGCAATCGCGACCGCCCGCTGTGCGACCTCATGAGCGAAACGCTTGGAGTCGTGTTCGTCCGCCGGGTGCCCGCGACGTGCCTCAACCTCCATCATTGCCTGCACCGTCCAGCTATCCATGAGCTGGCGCGTGCGTGCGTCGTTGCGCAGGTTTTCGATGTAGGGCCTAGCGCGGTGCCCCATGATCTGTGTTCCGAAGCTCATCATCAATCTCCTTCCCCCTCCCAATACGCGCCACCACGCTACCTGTCAAGCGCTATGACGCTACCTACCCCGCTGCATCCTGAGATAACCGGCTGCGTGGTCATGAGACTTCCCCAATCCCCATCTGGAAAACCAGCCATCCTCCCCAATTTTCTCCCCAAACATACTCCCCCCCCTTTAGGGGGGAGTGTTTTGGGGAATTGGGGATTGGCGGTTTTCCGCCATTGTTAAATCCAATTTCCCAAAACAATCCCCAATTATTCTACCCAATTGGGGAAAGCCCAAGAGCCTTGTTTGCGACCTCGAAATCGGGCTTCAGCCCCTTCTCGTCGCGCCCCTTGATGGGGTTGTGGAAGGTCTCTTCAACGACCAGCTTACCCTCCAACAGCATGCCGAGAAGCTTACGTGCCTCGTCCTCTTCCACACCCATGACATCGGCAGTGAGGTGCCCAATCCAGCGTTTGGAGCCCCCGGCCTTGGACCGGCCAAACGGCAAATCAGTGGCAACGCCATCCTCGTCCACAAAGCCATCCTCGATAGCTGCCAGCAGCTTCATGATCTGTGCCGGTTCGTACGCACCAAGTCCCTCGGGTTGCCAGGGCTTCAGCGCGCCGACTTCATCACCGCCGTCGCTATCCCCGGCATGGCCATTCTGCAAAACAACGGATATCTTTTCGAACCATGAACGGGCGCCGATCAGAGAGTTATTGGACTTGGCATCGTCATAGCGAACGTACCGAAACCGCTGATCCTCGTTGACGTTCAGCGCGGACGCTTCCCCCTTCGACATCACGAACAAGGTGGCTGCCAGTCGCGCCGAATTGACGATCGCGCCGCCGCCGCGAATGACATCCGCCGACCCCGCCTTATCCTCGGAACCCTTGGTCGTGTGATGTACCAGATAGACCGCGGCGCCCGTTGGCCTGGCGATCTTGTCGCGCCAGATTTTCATTGCCCACTTGGTATCACCGTTGGAATTCTCGTCACCGTCAAACGTCTCGGCGAAGGGATCCACGATCACGACGTCAATCTTGTAATGCTTGATGACCTGCACGAGCTGGTCGACAAGCGGCGTTGCAATCAAAGACTTCTTCACCGGATCGCTGGTGGACATCAGAATGCTCTCGGGGGCGTCCGCCAGCAGCACCTGCCCGCGTTCCGCACCGAACCCCATCACGGTTTGCGCGGCCACCATACGGCGGCGCTGTTCGTGAATATCGTCCTCGGCGTTGATGACCAGCACGCGGCACTTGCGCTTGGGTTTCCATTTTGCCCATTCTCGACCTGACGCCAGCATCAGCGCGAGCTGCAGGGTGAACACCGACTTTCCCGTGCCGCCCGGCGCCGCAAGGATATGCGTCGAACCCGCCAGCAAGGCCCCAGGCACGATCCACGGCCGCAGGGGAATATCTGCCTCCTTGAAGTCCATCGCGTCGACAAAGGATATGGCACACGTAGGCGCCTCGGGCGCGGGTTCGGGGCGGTTGTTGTAGTCGATCAACCCCTGGCGGAACGTCGCGGCTACCGCGTCCACACCCTGCTCTATCATCTGGTCGTTGAAGTCGTCGCCCTTCTCCAGCACTGGGGGCGCGATCACCGGCACGTCCAGCTCGGCTCCAAGCCGCTGCATGGCGTCCAGCGCCTTGCGATCCGCGGCGATGACGACCGACACGCCAGCCGACATCATTTCCTTGGCGATGTTGGCGACCTGCCCCTGGCTAAAGGCGATCACCACCTTGTCGGCGGTGGCCTCAAATATCGAGGCGCCGGTTGCGAACCCCTCGCAGATAATTACGCGCCCGAAACCGATGCCAATGTAGAAACGCGCGCCGACCGTTGGGGAGCCCTTCTGAAACAGCTTCTTCTCGCCGTCCTTGGCCGGGATGGTCTGCACGTTGACCAATTCGCCCTCGGAATCCCACATCGGCACCAGTAGGCTAGCGCCCTCGGCACGCGTGCCCCAAGGGGCTACCTGCTTGCGGTCCAGATAGGCGTTGGCGCCATCGATCGGTGTTGCCTTGTCCCAGCGACGGTTAGCCTGGGCTATGGCAGCGGCGCGTTCCGCCTGGTTCTTAAGTTCTTCCGCCTGCAGCCACGCCTGACGCCGTTCGCGGTCCTCCGGGGAAAGCTCGATAGCCTTGCCGCCGGTCAGACGCGCGATGGCCTCCTGTGTCGTGACGTTCTCCATCTTGGCAACGAAGTCAATCACGTCACCATGCTCGCCGCACCCAAAACAGTGCCAGCTTTCATCGTTCTCCTTGAACTTCAGGCTGGGGGTAGTTTCGTGATGGAACGGGCACAGCGCCTCGTACCAGCCCGCGGCTTTGCGGATTTTCAGCGTGCGGCCGATCACCTCATCAAGCGGGAAGTTCTGCTTGATGGCCTCGAAATCGTAGCCTTTCATTATAATAGCCTTCCATTTTGGCGAGCCCAGTCGATCGGGTGCTTGGCACTTTTCCGCACGTTGCACGTCTCGCAGAGACATTGCAGATTGCGGGGCCAGTTAGATCCGCCTTTCGACAGTGGCATGATATGATCAACGTGATATTTTTCAGTGAGGCGGATTTTGCACCAAGCGCATTTGCCGCCCTGCTGCTTGAAAATCCGGTCGACGTCCGCTCTTGTGTGGCGCCCTTCAGCGCCGCGAACTAGCGCGCGCCGGTTCGCGGCTTGCGCGTTGTTGTTGGGAGACGCCCTTCTTTGAGCGCGCCGCGCCGCGACTTTCTCCGGGGCCATGTTGGCGACCCAATAATACTCGAGATATTTTTGTCGGTTTTTGTCCAGATATTCCGCGCACTTTTGTCGGAATTCCGGATCCTGCCAGCGCTCCTTACGCTGCTCGGCTAGCTTCTCGGCATTTTCGGCTTTCCACCTTTTGCCATGGGCCAGCATCTTTTTTCGTTTTTCTTCGTCGGCATAATACCGCGCTGTATTCTCGGCGCCGCATGACACGCACATTCCATTAACGGCTTGGCGCGGGGATATATGCCCCCTCTTACACGGCTTTCCCGTGAAATAACGGGTGTCGCCTGCGGCCTTCGCCTTTGCCCGCGTTGGCTGCATCACTCGCCCTTTAGGTAGTCGGATAACGCCTTGACGGTTTCATAGGACGGATTGCGCGTCCGTCCCTCACGAATGTCGATGACGGTAGCGACACGCACGCCGCAAACCTCGGCAACCATAGTGGGACGGCGGTCCCGCAGTTTCTCAACGATTTCAGGCAAGGTAAGCATTTTTCCTCCGGCGTATCAGAATGTGGCTTGACCGTACGTTAGGCACGGCATACTGTCAACGACGGAAGCAAAGAGAGAAGGAAGAAAGCATGAGTATCCTCGACCGGGCCTCCAAGCCGGAGCCCGAGCCCTTTGTCGGCACGATTGTCGGCGTACAGGGAACAGGCAAATCCACGCTGGCCTGCACATTCCCCGACGTGATCATGATCCGCACGCAGGGCGAAAAGCCCCCACGGGACATCCCCAAGCACCAGACCCCCACGCTGCTCGAAGTCGAAACCGCGGCGGAAGTCTGGGATGCGATCAAGGCGCTTTTGCGCGAAGACCACGGGTTCAAGACGCTGGCCTTCGATACCGTGACCGGCCTCGACATCCTGTTCACGCAGGACGTTCTTGCGGCGGATCCGAACGCGCGTGGCCTGAACCAGAGCCACGGCGGGTACGGCAACGGCGCTAGCATGGTGTCGGCGGCGCATATGCGAGTCCGCAAGGGCGCCGAAATGCTGCGAAAGCAGAAGGGCATGAACATCATCTTTCTGGCGCACGCCGAAATCGTCGATGTTTCCCCGCCGGACGGCGATCCCTATTCGTCGTACTCGCTCCGCCTGCCCAAGAAATCCTTGGCTCCGTATCTCGACAGTGTCGACTGCGTCGGCTTCCTGAAGCAGGACCGCATCGTTCGCGGGGCAACAGAGGCAAAGGGCGAACGCGGAGCCAAGCCGGGCCGGGCTATCACGTCGGGCGATCGCGTTCTGGTGACATATCTCACTCCCGCAATGGCGTCCAAGAACCGCTACGGCATCACGGAAGACTTGGACGTCGTGAAGGGTGAGAACCCGCTGGCGGAGTGGATTGGCCTGGGCGCTGCACCGAAGCCGAAGCGCGCAAAGCCGGAGCCGGTCGACGATCAGCCGGATACGATCGAAGAAGAAATCACAGAAGAGAAGGAAGCATAATATGTCATTCTGGACACTAGACGATGGTTCGAGCGCCGTCAGCGACGACAAGGAATTCAGCGCAGGCGGCGGTGACTTCGACGTCATCCCCAAGGGCACCAATGTCCTCGTGATGGTCGAGGACGCCATCTGGAAAGAGGGCTATCAGATCTCGGAAGAGTTCGTGAACCTGAAGGTCCGCGTGATGAAGCCGGAAGGCTACGCCAACCGCGTTCTGTTCTTCAAGCTGTGGATCGACGAGCTGGATCCGGGTGTGAAGACGAACGGGGCGTTTGACCGCGGCAAGGCGGTCACGAAACGCGACAAGCACAAGCGCATGCTGATGGCGATCGACGCCAACGCCAAGGGCAAACTGGCGAAGCTGCAGGAGCGCCCGACCAACGATCATCTGGGCGTGGCGCTGGTGGGCGCGCAGTTCGTGGCGACCTTGGGCGTCTGGGACAAAGAGGAAGACGGCAAGAAGGTGCCCGGGGGTAACTGGCTTATGGCATCGAAGCCGCGGTCTTCCGAAGTGTCGCCGGGGCCGGTGACGAAGGCGCAGCCGAAGAAGCCGGCGTTTGCGGACGATGATCTGGACGACTCGGTACCATTTTGAGCCACCCCTGACCGGACCCCGGCTCTCTACAAGAGGCCGGGGCGAGGATGAGAAGTGGAGAGAGAAGATGAAGAACTTACCGATAGCTTGGATGGTCAAATGGACCAAAGGCAAGAGCATGTACGTGCATTGCCATGATGACGAAACTGCTGCGCGAGATCAGGCGCGCCTCATGCGAGGGGGTATCACACCACTTTACGCCGAGCAGCCTATATCGAACCTTCGAGATGATTTTGCCAAAGCGTCTCTGTCTGTCATTGGTGGGCAATTCGCATCTGGCACGCATGAATTCGAGAGCGCGCTGCAAGTAGCGCGCAATGCATATTTATTAGCCGATGCCATGGTCGCAGTCAGGGAGCATGGGTGATGGCACAGGAAAGCTGTAGAGTCGCCAAAATGGAAAACGGGGGCATCCACCCTTGGTTCATCATTGAATGGACCCACACTAGCGACGGCATGCGAACCCATATTTGTGATGGGTGGTACGCCAGCAAAGCTGAAGCCCAAAAAGCTTGCGATTGGAAGAACCGGCCATGATCGAACAACGCACCCCCGAATGGTTCGAGGCTCGCAAAGGCCGCGTCACCGGCTCAATCGTCGGCGCCATATTGGGGCTATCGCCGTATATGACGCGGGCCGACGCCATGCGGAGCATGGTCCGCGCTTCCCTTGACGCCCCCACCGAGTTCGCCGGCAATGTCGCTACCGATTGGGGTGCGTACAACGAAGCCGGCGCTATCCAAGAGTTTGAGATGGAGACAGGCCTGCGGACGGAGGCTATGCCGTTCGTCGAGTTTGAAGATTGGCTAGGCGCATCGCCAGATGCCAGCGTATCAGACGGTCGCGGCCTGGAGGTCAAGTGCCCGTTTTATATCCGTAACGATCCCGCGCCTGTGTTCAAGACCTTGGACGACCAGCCGCATTACCGCGCGCAGGTCATGGTCGAGATGTATTGCTGTGGGTGGGCGGAACTCCACTTCTGGCAGTGGACGCCGCACGGCACCGCGCATGAAGTCGTGGCACGGGATTACGACTGGCTGGCGACAAATATTCCGGCTCTCCGCCAGTTTCATTGCGAGTTTTTGGAAGAACTCGCGAATAACTCAGAAGAGCATATGACTGACAAGCGCATCACCATAGACACCCCCGACGCCGCCAAGATGGTCGCGGAATACGACCAGCTAACGGAAGCGTTGGAGCGCGCCACAGAGCGCCGCAAGGACTTGCTGGCGGAAATGGTCGCGATAGCGGGGCAGCGGAATGCTACGTTCGGCGGTAGGAAGCTGACCCTGACGAAGAAGGCCGGAAGCGTGTCTTATGCGAAGGCCGTGAAGGAACTGGCACCGGGTGCTGACCTGACGAAGTGGACGGGGAAGCCGAGCGAATATTGGGGTCTGAAATGATCCTGCGGCCATACCAGACCGCCGCTGTCGATGCAGCCCTAGCCTTCCTCCGCACCAGCACCGACCCCGCCCTGATCGACGCCGCCCCGGCCGCCGGCAAGTCGTTCATGATAGCGGCGATTGCGGATGCGCTGCATATGATCAGTGGCGGCAAGAAAGTACTGTGCCTGGCCCCCAGTGCCGAGCTGGTGACGCAGAACCACGGCAAATTCCTGCTGACGGGCGCGAAAGCGTCGATCTTTTCGGCATCGGCCGGCGCCAAATCCACACGCTACCACGTCGTGTTCGCTACACCGATGACGGTCAAGAACGCCATCTCAAGATTCTCGAACCCTGATGAGTTCTGCGCCGTCATCATCGACGAATGCCACGGGCTGACGCCGACAATCCGCGCCATTATTGACGCCATGCGGGCCAAGAACCCGCGCCTGCGGGTGCTGGGGCTTTCCGGCACACCCTTCAGACTTGGTGGTGGATATATCTACCGCCAATGGCCTGACGGGGCTGTAAACGACGATACGAAGGCCCGCGATCCGTACTTTACGAAGTGCGTCTACCGTGTGTCGGCGCGTGAGATGCTGGAAGCCGGGTTCATCACGCCTATGGTTGTCGGCGCCATCAACGCGACCGAGTATGACACGTCAGGCATTCGCCTTCTCCCCAATGGACACCTTGACGACGCGACTGTAGAGCGCGCTTTTGAAGGACATGGCCGAAAGACCGCGGCGATCGTTGCGGACATTTTGGCACAGGCTCAACCGCGGCGCGGCGGGGTGATGTACTTCGCCGCCACCCGTCAGCATGCCGCTGAAATTATGGCGAGCCTTCCGCAAAACGGAACGGCGGCGATGGTCACGGGCGACATGAAGGCGGCTGAGCGCCGCAAGGTCATCGCCGCCTACCGCGCCCGGCAGGTTCGCCACTTGGTTTCGATCGGCACGCTAACCACGGGGTTTGACGTCGAGCATACCGAAACGATCGCCATCCTGCGCTATACCGAGTCGGCGGCGCTGCTGCAGCAGATCCTTGGGCGTGCCTGGAGACTAGCGGACGGCAAACCCGATTCCCTTCTTCTGGATTACGCCGGCAACGTCGAGCGCCATTTCCCTGATGGCGACATATACAATCCGACGATTAAGGCGGGATCGGCTGTCGAGGGTTCAGGCGCGGTAGAGGCGGAGTGCCCCCAATGCGGACACGGCAACCAGTTCACCCGCCACAAAGACGCTGAGGGCTACGAGCTAGACCAACACGGCTATTGCCTGGACGTATTCGGCGCGCGTGTGGAGACCGACTTTGGCCCTATGTCAGGTCACTACGGCCGGCGATGCTGGGGTATGGTGAAGGTTGGTCCGAGCCACGAACGTTGCGGCTATCGGTGGACCGGCAAGGCCTGCCCGCACTGTGCCGAGAAGAATGACATTGCCGCGCGCTATTGCTTTTCATGCAAGGGCGAGATCGTCGACCCGAATGAGAAGTTGGCGTCGGACTTTAAAGCGATGAAGCGCGATCCGACCACGCCGCAGACAGATGAGGTGCTGTCGATGGAGGTGCGAGACGGCATATCGCAACGTGGTAACCGAACGGTTCGGGCAGATTGGAAAACGCCGTACCGTCAGTTCTCGATCTGGTACACGCCAGAGTCGCAGTCGCGTAAGGCTCAGGAACAATGGGCAAGGTTCGCCGCCGCGACCGCTAATGGCGAAGTCGCTCCCAAGACAATATCCTACGTCAAAGAGGTAGATTCGTCTTTCTACCGCCCGCTCGCGTACGACATGGAGGCTGATGCGATATGAAGTTTAACCCGCTAATTCCTGTTTATGGCGACATTTCGTTTAGGGGTAAGTGCCCGAAAGAGGACGTTGAACAGGTCTCATTCTTCAACAAGCTGCGTGCAGAGTACCCCGCTAGCTGGGGTATTCTTGCGTTGCATCCCCGTAACGAGGGATTGAAAGAAAAGGGCCAGTTCTCAACCGTCATAAAGCATAAAGCAGAGGGCATGACTGCCGGCGCGTCGGATATTATTATCCCAGCCGCCACCAGTTTCGTATGCGAAATGAAACGCCGAGATCATACGCTCTCAGCATGGCAAGATAAGCAGGAGGATTACTTGCTCGCGTCTGCGGAGGCCGGCGCATTCGCCTGTGTAGCCTTGGGTGCTGTAGGGGCATGGGAGGCATTCGAGGCGTGGCGCTTGAAGCTGTGACCTTCCGCCACCCCTCCCAATGGCTGCAGCTCATCCTTTCTGGGCAGATCGATATGCAGGACGCGCCGGCCTCGGTGCAATCCTGGGCACGCTTCCCCATCCACCAAGGCGCTTGTGACGTCCTTGCGCTTGATACCAAGGAACAGAGAAGGGCGGAACTTCAGAGGGTTCCCCCGAAGATCCGCCCTTATGTAGAGGCTGAAATGATTCGCGTTTGGCGTCTAGGTTCGAAGTAACCTCCCCAACTTCCGCGCCTCCTCATCCGACATATGCGCAACAAGCTGCATGGCGGCGGTGAGAACGCGGTGGTTGGTGGTGGTGTCCGCCATCGCGAGGATAGCATCGCGGACGACCTGGGCTTTCACCGTGTCTGCGTTGGTGTAGGCGCGGATGGCGCCTAGGGTGGAGGTGTCTAGGGGTTGCATGCTGCGTCTCCAAACAGGTTGCCTTGGCGCTGGGCGTCCTCGATCCGCTTGCAGGCGATGTCGAAATAGGCAGGGTCGATCTCAGCGCCGACAAAGGCGCGACCTTCCTGCATGCAGGCAACACCGGTGCTGCCCGAGCCCATGAACGGGTCGCAAATCGTGCCCGCGGGTAAGCTTTGCAGCAGGATGCGAAGCACACCGACCGGCTTTTCGTTTGGATGCTGTCGCCCATTCTTCGCCATCGACTGGACCGGTGGATGATAGACCACCGCGCCCTTATCTCGGCTGCCAACGAACCCGGCGGCGTTGCCCATGGCGTAGATCTCTTCGGTCGTTGGCTTCCAAGGCAGCCGTAGATCGCCCATGCCGAGCGCAGGGCCTTTGTCCCAAATCAGGGTCATGCGATGATGCGGAGGAAGCGAGGCTTTGCGCGACCCGAACATCAGGCATGGCAGATGCGAAAACACGTTGGCGATTGCGTCGCGCACGTCGCAATTCTCATCGTTGGCGATAGCGCGACCCCCCACCCACAGGTCATCAGTTGCGTATCCGCTTTTGTAGCCGATGCCAAAAGGCGGGTCACTCAAGACGGCGACTGGCTGCGCATTAAACATCACGTCGAGCGCGTCGTGACTGCGGCAATCACCAAGGTACAACGTAGCGTTACCGATAACCTCTTTCCGATGATACGTCATGCCGCCATCCTTCTCGCTGCCCTATCCGCCCGCTCAATGAGTTCGTCATCCGTGCAGATAACCCGACCACACAACCAGAACCGCCCCGCAACATCCGCGCGTCCCTCGGCATTACACCGAAACACCGTCCACCGATCACGCTGCAGGATCTCCTGCGCCAGACCAGCGGGCGACATATCACGTTGCGGTCGATCCACAGGCGCCGCGCTGTAGTTTCGGACGAACTGCGCGGGCTTGGCGGGGGCGGGGGCCTTTGGAGGCACTGGCGTGGCTCTGGTGGTCGGATTAGGCGTGACCCCGGCACGACGCTGCCAACGAGCTGCGAGCGTCCGGCTGACACCGTAGTGCGTCGCAAGCTGCTGCTGAGTCTTGCCTGGCGCGAACGTCACGAAGTCATCGGGGATAGGGAACCGTGCAACGGCCGCCGGCTTCGATAGCCATGGCCCGAGCTTGTGGTTAAGTGCTACGTTGAGGATTGTCTTGCGGTTGCAGCCCATTGCGGCTGCTATGCGTACCGAGTCCTGCCCGTCTGCAATCCGCGCCCGGATGTCTTCGCGCTGTTCGGGGGTGAAGGTTAGGGGGTTCATGCTGGGTCTCCGGCTGGGGGTGTGGGGAGGTACATCCAATGAGTGGCGTCGCTTAGCGGAAAGGAAGCGAAGCCATGCACGCCGACAAAGCCACCAGTGCCTACACGCCAGCCCGAATGAGTCGGATAAGCGACATGTGCCCACGCAATTTCCATCTCGCCGGCAGCTTCACCGTCATCGTCTATCGGCTGATAAAAGCGGCTAAGCACGATCTGATTATGACACACTTGCCTAGTCGATCTCAGCGTCTCAATCGGCTGCCACCCGCTCATACCCCCAACCCCTCAACCAAATCCCGAAAACGCACCGGACACGTAATCTGGTGCTGCTTGTAGGCTAGCTGCCGGCGCAACAGCTCGCGGGATGCCACCACGGTATCATAGCTGCCGGTGCGGTTATGGGCGATCGTGGGGGCGTTGATTAGGAGGCTCATGATGTTGGGTCCTGTGTGGGAGCTGCAAGAGAAAGGGGCAGGGGCACCGAAGTGCCGGAAAGTGCGGAAACACCAGCACGCATCATGACACCTGTCATGTAGCCGTGAATTTCGGCCTTGGCGGATTCAGTGACGCGCTCGGTATGCTCTTCGAAGGACTTGGCAACGAACGGCAGGTTCGATGCGAGATCCTGCCTTGCCATGCGGATTTCCGACTTCAGCGTTTCAGCCTTGCCCTTCGGCAAGCCAAGCGCGTCGATCTGCGCTAGAACCTCATCCATCCGCTGCGTTGCACGATCCAGACGATCACGCGCTTCGCCTGCGAACTGTTCCGCGCGACTGCTCGGGTCAGGCAGGCCGGGCATCATCTCGCCCTGTAGGCTCTGCAATGTACATTGGACGCCGTTACCCATGTTGGGGCTGGACACGAACGTCGCCCACTGCGCTTCGGATAGCGCGACCTCTACGAATGTTCGACGCTCGCCCGGCCAGTCATGCGAAAGCCCGCGCTGTAGTTCGCTGTGAGCGATTCGGATTACCATGTAGGCATTGTGGTTGAAGTCGCTGCCGTAGAGCGGAGTGTGACCTCCTGACGTGCGACTTACGCCGATCTGCGCGAAAGCAGGGTGCCGCTGGCGTTCGACCATATCGTTACCGGCAAACTTGACCATATCGCGTTCGGGTTCTTGGATAGGGCGCTTCATGCTTCTGCCTCCATTTCGGTGAGCTTCTTTTCCAGCCGCCCGATGACAGACCACCGGGCGGACTCAGGATTGCTGTTCCACCTGGTGAACGTGGCGGGCGAAACCTTCACGCTCTCACACAGCTTGTAGATGGGAATGCGGACCCCGTTGGCCCGCTCTCGGATTGCCGCAATGGCTTGCTGTTTTTCCATTCCCAATCGGTAGTGCAAAAGAAAATGTCGGTCAATGCAAAAAAGACGATTGCCAAACGATAAATCCTCCCCCATACCTCTCCCAACGAAGCGCAACCCGGAGACAGCGCATGACCCGAGACCTCACCCGCGACGAGTGCCAGAAGATGGCAGAGACCGCAGCGCAGCCGAACAACGCGCTGTACTCGCGCACCACTGCCGAGCTGGCGGCGGCGATCTACGCAATTGGAGGGCCGCGGAAGTGAGCCACATCGACCGCCCCGACGTCTTCGAGCGCATCCTGATCGACATAGCCGGCGATCTGGTTGCGACGGCCGAGCGCTTCAACGCGCGTGAAGCTGACTACCGCGCCAACCGCGATCGTGCGCTGGCTTCGTTCACTGAGCACGATGCTCGCGAGCGTGCCAAGCAGGAGGCTCGGTGGGCTGTTGAATCGCAGGGAGATGTATTGTGAACGCAGAGCAAGCACGCGCGCTGTTCCTTGACCATTGCCAGCCCGGTGATCGTGGGGCGCTTGAGCGCCACGGCGAGAAGGCGGCTGTGGCTGCGATCTTGGCGGCGGTTGAGGCCGCCCAGCAGGAAGCGAGCGAGCTGAGGCACAAGCTGTGGATGGTCGCGT
>Ga0181339_1000073_pt1 | contig 39560 bp, 48 predicted proteins | sample Sp13VDMM110DD_FD_130101 | JGI IMG/M metagenome (GOLD analysis project Ga0181339, IMG submission 130101) | Freshwater viral communities from Lake Michigan, USA - Sp13.VD.MM110.D.D | ecosystem: Environmental > Aquatic > Freshwater > Lake | place: USA: Michigan | collected 2013-04-23 | reverse complement strand
TCGTGGCAGACCTGGCTGAATCCGTCATCCTGACGAAGAACCCCCGGGTGGACCGCTACGCCAGCCGCGAGGCGATGATGGGACAGATCACGAGCGCGAACCTGAACGAACCTTTCCGCGAGTGGGTGACGGAGAAATTCAGCGACGTCATCAAGGGCAAGCAGGTGCGCGACTACAACGAAAGCACGGGCATCCATCGGAACCTGCCCTACGATCTCGACAACATCGTGCGGATTATGAAGCGCGGTCTGCGCGACGGCGAAGGCTTCAACTACGGCGTGCCGTCGATCCGGTCGAACGTGGCCGTGGAGTTCAAGACCGTCACGGCGATGAAGAAAGCCGGCGAGCAGATCATTTCCACGGAGCAGATGGAGGGGCTGAAGGAAGAGACGAACGAAGAGTTCCTGAAACTGGCCGACGACCTGAGGCCGTTCTACCGCTTCGAGGGAAACCGCTTCGGCTACCTGGACGAAGTGAGCACGGCCTTCAAGGAACTCGCCACGATGGGCCGTCACAAGTGGGAAGAGAACTTCAAGGACGTGCCCGCCCCGCTGATGAAGCAGGTGACGGACTTCCTGAACAAGCTTCGCACGATGCCCACGGAATACTTCGAGGCGAAGATTCAGCGCGGCGTGAAGATGGAAGAGATGGCCGGCGCGATCATCCCCGACACGACCCCCGACGACGTGCGGGCGATCTTGCAGAAGGCAAAGCTTCGCCTGATCGAATACAAGGACGGCGACGACAAGGGCCGGATGGACGCCCTGTCGCAGTTCAACGACATGACTTTCGCCCTGACGGGCATCCCGCAGAACGCACAGCAGGCGCTGCAAGGGCAGGCGGCACGCATCCAAGCCAAGCGCCTCGCCGCGACCGGCCAGCTGATCCGGGCCATCCAGTCCGGGCAGTCCATCCCGCAGCGCGTGGGGGCCGTCCGGCGCACGCAGCAGGCCAGCATCCTCGCCCGGGTGGCCGTGCCCCTGACGACCCGCCTGGGGGCCATCGCGCCATCCCTGAAGGCCAAGATGCGGCAGTTCGAGTTCGGCCTTGGGCAGACCCTGCTGCGCGACATGGAGGCCGTGACCCCCTTCCTGCGGGCCATGGAGGGCATGAAGGACAGCGACGCCATGGTGCTAGACCTTGCCCTGAAGAACGGCGACACGCAGACCCGGGACGGGCTGCTGAACGCCTACGGGATGCAGGGTGCCTTCGCCCAGGTGCAGGCGCTGCTGGCTGCCACCCGGCAGCGGGCCATTGACGTCGGGTATGACGTCGGCGAGATCGCAGACTACTTTCCCCGGCACGTCTTGGACGTGGACGGGCTGATGACCCACTACTACGGCCAGCCGCAGGCCGGGGCCATCGAACAGGCGTTGACGGAGGCCGGCACGAAGGCGCTGGCGCAGGGCCGCGTCCTGACCTTGGAAGAGCGGATCGACGTCGTGAACAGCGCGCTGCGTGGCTACGGCCCGAAGGACGGCAAGCCGTCGAACGTGAAGGCGCGCAAAACTGACGTGGTGGACATGAACGCGAACGTCTTCTACGCGGACAGCGCGCACGCCCTGATGTCCTACGTGGAGTCGATGAATCAGGCCGTGGAGAAGCGCCGGTTCTTCGGCAAGTCCGGGCAGACCGTGGCCCCTGCCGGCCCGGGGCTGACGTCGCGCCTCAACCTGGAAGCCAGCATCGGCGGGTATGTCGAATCCCTGATCGCCAGCGGCGAGATCACCCGGGCGCAACAGCGCGAAGTGTCCGACATGCTCGAGGCCCGGTTTTCCACGCAGGCCAGCAGCGAGTTCATCAAGACCTTCAAGACGCTCGGCTACATCACGACGATGGGCAAGGTCACGAGCGCCATCACGCAGATTCAGGATCTCGCCTTCAGCCTCTACGAGAACGGCGTGTTCGACACGATGGTGGCGGCAGCCCGCGCCGGCGTGAAGAAGTCGAAGATCTCGAAGAAGGATCTCGGGCTGGAAGCCATGGCCGAAGAGTTCAAGGACACGGGCAAGCTGGCGAAGCTGCTTCAGTTGACCTTCAAGCTGACCGGCCTGACCTACGTGGACGGCATCGGCAAGGAAGCCATCACGAACGCGAAGTTCGCCACCATGTCCCGCGAGGCGCGCCGGGGTAAACTGTCGCAGCGCACGCAGGACATCATCACCCGGACCTTCCCGCCTGCCGACCGCGCCCGCGTGGTCACGGAACTCGCCCTTGGGCAGAAGACTGAAGACACGCTGTTCGCCGTGTGGAACGTCCTGGCCGACTATCAGCCGATCACGGCGAGCGAATACCCCGAAGCCTACCTGCGGCACCCGAACGGGCGCGTGTTCTACATGCTGAAGAGCTACACGCTGAAGCAGATCGACAGCTTCCGGCGCGAGGGGATCACGCTGATCGTAAACGGCAACGCGAAGCAGAAGGTGCAGGGATTCCGCAACCTGACGCATCTGGCGGCGCTGCTGTTCCTCGTCGGCGTCCCGGTGGACTGGATCAAAGACGCCATCATGGGCCGCGACCCGCAGCTGCCCGACATCGCCGTGGACAACGTGTTCAAGCTGATCGGCGTCAGCCGGTGGAATCTCTGGCGCTTCCGCGACCACAAAGACCCGGTGAAGGCGGCGATGGAACTCGTCACCCCGCCCGCGCCGTTCCTGACCTATCCCATCGCCGACGTGTTCGACGCTGCCGGTCAGGTGGCGAAGGGCGAAGAGATCAAGCCCGGCGAATTCGAGTCGTGGAAGATGCTGCCGTGGTTCGGTGATCCGATCTACTGGCTGCTCGGCGGTGGCCGCACGAAGGTCGAAAAACGTCGCCTCGAGCGCGAGAAGCAAGCCCCCGGAAACCGGGTCCGCAATCGGTAGTGCATTTCCCCGATAACCCGCCTAGTAAATCCCACTATGAGCATCGCCACATCCACCGCTAAAATCCAATACACGCTCGCCTCGGCGGCGCAGGCGTTGCCCGTCCCGTTCTATTTCCTCGAGGACGCCCACGTGAAAGTCATCAAGGCCGCATCGCCTGCGGACATCGTGCTCGTCAAGGGCACGGACTACACCATTTCCGGCGCGGCGGACGAGGACGGTGGCACGGTCACGACCATCGCCGGCACGGCGGCGGACTTGGACGCCGGCGACATCATCACGATCAAGCGGGACATCGCGATCACGCAGTCCGTGAACTACGTTTACAACGACCGCTTCCCCGCCGAGACGCACGAACGCGCCCTGGACAAGCTGACGATGGTGGCGCAGCAGCTGAAGGAAGCGACCGATCGGTGCGTGCAGTTCCCCGAATCCGAGGTCGCCGGCACGGGCAACATCATGCCGGCAGCTGCCGGTCGTGCCGCAAAGATCCTCGGCTTCGACGCCACGGGCAACGCGGTGCAACTTTACGACCCGGTGTCGGCGGTGTTTGCCGAGGGTGACGCCATTTACGCGAACAGCGTGGCCGCGCTGAAGGCCGTCAGCGTCACGGACCTGTTGAACGGTCAGCAGTGTCACGTCGGCGGGTATGCCACCCCGGGCGACAAGGGCGGCGGGACGTTCGTTTACGTGTCCGCCAGCGCCGCGACGGAAGACGTGGGCACGGTGGTCGCGCCGAACGTGGGGACGGGCCGGTGGCTCCGCATCTACTCCGGGCCGATCAACGTGCGGTGGTTCGGCGCGAAGGGCGACAACGCCACGGACGACACGGCTTCGATTCAGGCAGCCATCGACACGGCGGGCACGGGCGACGCGATGACCACCCTGCGCGGCAAGGCGGTGTTCATCCCCGAGGGCGTCTATCTGTTCAGCGTGCTCACGCTGAAGCGCGGCGTGGAGGTGCATGGCGAGACTTCCGACCTGACGATCCTGCGGAAGACTTCGACCACTTCGCTCGGGCTGTCCTTCGACTCCACCGGCCTGACGCCGGGCAGCGTGCAGGACCGCATCACGATCAAAAACCTTTCGATCTGGCAGGTGGGCACGGCGAGCGCCGGCGCGGCCATCTCCATCCGGGGCGTCACGTCAGACGCGCAGGCGGTCATCGAGAACGTCCTGATTCAAAACTGCTATGTGGGCGTCGCCACCTACAAGACGATCCACTCGTATTTGAAGAATGTCCTGGTCTATTACCCGCTCGCCGAGGGGTTCAAGTTCACCGGGTCCGCCTACATTATGACGTGCACGGACTGCGCGTCCTTCAACGGGGCGAGCCACGGCTTCAGCATGGATCAGGGCAACTATTCCCTGTTCGACGGGTGCGCGGGCGACCACAACGCCGGCGCTGCGTTCTACCTGTCCAACTGCCTTGCCTGCGTCGTCGCGAACTGCGGCAACGAGCAAAACGTCTATGGCGTGTCGATGCTGTCCTGCAACGGCTGCGCGGTGGATCACCTGTGGACGACCATCGGCGCGACCACGATCAACGCCGTGAAGTTGGACGCGACGAGCAACACGATCCTGAATCAAATCGGGTCCGCCACCGTGCTCGCCACGGCGGCGACTTACATGGTGGCATCGGTGAACTCGGGCCAATACAACCGACTGACCACGGGCTACGTCGCGACGGCATGGCCCACGGGCATTTCGACCGGCAACTTCATCCAACGGGCTACGGACACGGAATACCGCAGCCTGCTTGACCACGTTATTCAGGCGTCTGTGACGGTTCATTCGCTGATCCTCTCCGGGGCGACATTTCCCTGCATCAATGGCGGCGCGTCGCTCGCGAATCAGAAGCGGATCATGGCGCTGTATCAGGTGGGAAATACCTTCAGCGGCATCGGCATGGACGCCACGAGCATCGGCGTGCGTGTCGCCGGCGATCCTTCGAGCGGCGTCGCGGCGGACATCGGCTATTACAGCACGGACGGGAATTACACCTGGACGAGCTTGGCAAAGATTCTGACGTCCGGGCGGTTCATTCTTTCCGTGTCCGTGACCCCGGCCAGCGCCGCCGCTGCGGGTGTCGCCGGGACAATCGCGTGGGACGCGAACTACCTCTACGTCTGCACCGCAACGGACACTTGGAAGCGCGTGGCAATCGCGACGTGGTAACGATCTTCCCCATGAAACAAAACCTGAAAGACGCCTTCACGAAGTGGCCGCATTGCGTCGCCACTTACTTCGCCATCGCCCTCTTCATCGCCATCGTCGTCTTCTGCCGATGAAACGGGTCGGCTTCATCCTCTTGTTCGTGCTCGCGATGCCCGGCTGCGCCCTGCTGCCGGAAATGCGTATCTTCCAAAAGAAGGTTCCCGCCGACATGAGTGTGAAGCCCCCGGCGCAGGTGGAAGGGGAGAAGGCAGGCGCGGCCTTCATCCGGGCCGTCAGCACCCCGCCAGTGGCCGATCCGGCGAAGGCGGTGGCTGCCATCTACCCGGTCGCCACGGCCCTGTCTGCCAGCCTTGGCGAGCCGGTGAAGCCCGTGACCGCTGCCGATCAGGAAGCCATCATCACGAGCTTGCGGCAGGGTTTGGCTGCCAAGGACGCGCAGCTGGACAAGTGGCGGCAGTTCGGGCGGAAGTATGCCGGGGCCGAACTCGAGGGCACGGGCATCGACGTCGCCGGGCCGACCGGGCTGCTGATCCTGGCCGCAATCGTGGCCGCGTGCATCTTCGTGCCCGGCTTCGGCTATCTCGCCATCCGGGTCGTGCCCCTGTTGTGGCGCGCCTTGCGGCAGACGGCGGTAGGCATCGAATCTTTCGCAAAGGAGAACGTCGAAGCGGGGGCCACGCTGAAGGCTGACTTCCTTGCGAGAAAAATGGACAACGCGCCTAAAAAGCTCGTTCGAAACCTCAAAACCCGGATCGCACCCGGAGAACTCGAAACCGCCCCCGCAACATGATCCCCGAAAAGCTTGTCACCTTCAGCATGGCCGCAATCGAACAGACCAAAGGCTTTGCCCGCATCGTAGAGTCCGTTCCTACGCCAGCCGCGCACGCGGTAGGCGTGGCGTCCGGCGCGACCGGAATCGCCCTGTGGGCGGACATGGCGCGTCATCTGACGGTCTTCGCCGGCCTGCTCGTGGCCCTGCTGGCTATCGCTGGCGGCTCGTTCTATGCCGGGTATTGGGCGCTGAAGATGGTGCAGGAATGGCGCAAGGTGCGCGCCCCGCTGCCGGTCAAGAACGACGAGACGGCGGGCGACTGACCTGGACGATGGCGACCTTGCTGCACTTCAGGCAGCGCGCCTTAGCCCGTCCGTCGTCGTAGTTCTCGAGGCGGTGCCAGTGATGGTTACAACCGCCATGCCACTTCCGGGGCGGGCCGGCGCGGCGAGGGAAGGCCAGCCGCCAGAACAGGAACGTCCAGACCGCCGCCATGATGGCGCTAAACAGGAAGATCAGCTTGTGATGCAGGCTCACGCTTTCGAAAGGTAGAGTTGCAGCAGCAGGAAGGCGTCGCAGGCGTTGTCATCGGCGAACCGCTCGGCAGGCCAGCGCGCCAGGGCTGCGGCGCGCATTGCCACCTTGTTCGCGTTGCCCTTGCCCGTGGCCCACTTCTTCAGGTCGGACGGGCTGATCTCGTGCAGGGGCACGTCGTAGTAGGCCGTCGTTGACAGCAGGATGCCGCGCAGGCCGACGCAGATGGATTGAGCGGCGAGGCTTTTGAAGTAGCCGGCGCGTTCGACCACGATCAGGGCGGGCTTGTCCTCGGCGATGCGTTCGCGCAGCCATCGCTGAAATTGCAGGTAGCGCGTGCCGGGGTGGGAAGCCGGGGATGCGGCGGCGAACTTCTTGACTCCGTGGGTGACGACGCCGTTCGCGGACAGGGCGAAGCCGGTGGCGGTGGACAAGTCGAGGGCGAGGATCTTAGTCATGGGGGATAAACTGACGGCCTGTGCAGTTGGTCGGGGCGGTGGGGTAGATGCGTTCAATCCAGCCGGTGCGCCGGCGTCTGCCGTCGGGCCCGGTGCGCGTGCCGTCCACGAAGGCGGTGATCGGCTTGCTGGCGGCGATGTTGATGCCCGCCCCGCCGTTAAACTTCGCGAGCGGCGACGTGCAGCGCAGGCCGCTGCGGTGTTTGCACAGCAGGCAGATGTCCATGACGCCAGGGAAGGGCGTGTTCTGCCCCATGCCGGCGTAGAGGCGGGGGTGCGGTTCGATGATCTTGTCCGCGCACGCGATGCAGAGGGACACGAACTTCAGTTCGGGCTGATCCTTCTCGTCGTGTTCGATCCAGATCGTGACCTTCTCGCCCGTCCCGCAGTTGCCGCAAAAGCGCGGGTCGTTCAGGTGGGGGAGCGTTTCAGAGAGGCGGGGCCAGTTCTTCATAGGATGGTCTTCAGCAGGCGGTCAACGAAGCCGGGCAGCGCCTTCGTCGGGTTGTCCGTGAACTCGCCGGCATCGCGACCCGTGGAGTCGTGCAGCGCGGGCCAATGCCACTTTTTCCCGGCGACGGTGATGGTCGCAAGGATTTGGGTCACGCCGCCGAGATCGGGGCGGTGGTTCAGGGTGATCTCGATCTTCGTCAGGTCTTTCATGTGGTGCGGAGTTTGCGCTTCAGCTTCTTGCCGACGAGGACAGCGACCCACGTGCGGCGCTGATCGTCAAGGAAGCCGGTGGGTTGATCGCTGCGCTCGAGGGGCGTCATACCGTCCTCGGCGTCCTTCGCGACCGGGAGGCGGAAGAACGGGCGGCGCTTGTGCAGGGCGTGGGTGTAGTTGCTGTTACTCATGGCAGGCGTTGCAGGTGTTCTTCGTAGGCTTCGCGGCGGTAATACCAGCGCGAGGCGGTGGGCTCCATCGACGTGTCGCAAGCTACGTGGACGTTGCCCACCTGCCCGACCTTGCAACCCATCAGGCCGGGCACAAGGCGGCAGACGATCATCAGCCAGTCCTTGCGGCCCATGACGCAGCCGTGGGCCATGCCGGGCTCGTCGCCGTCGCGCCCGCCATTCGCCTCGAGGTAGTCGGAAGTCGCGGTGTTCATTCGAAGAGATCCGCGCACGCCTTCAGTTCGCCCCGGGTGCCTTCGATCAACTCGAGGCCACGCAGTTCCCCGAGGTAGGTCCGCCACGTCCCGCCCGCCAGGGCGATGCCGGTCGCGTCAGACACCGCCTCGTAGGTGACGGCGTGCGGGTAGGCTGCCACCACGAAGTCGAAGATGGCGCGCTTGCCGCTGTCGCCAAGGCGCTGACGCCAGTAGTCGCGCAGCGCGTCCCCAGTGGGCAGCGGGGTGTAGCTGCCGAGGGCAGCCGCGCCGGCGTCCGTGATCCGCATGTGGTCGCTGCCGCCTTCGACGTAGCCGGCCCCGCGTAGCTCGCCCATGTAGGTGCGCCACGTGCCGCCCGACTGCGTGATGCCGGTCAGCAGGGAAAGGCGGCGGGCGTTCATGCCGTCGCGGTATTGCGCCAGGGCGATCAGGATGCGGCGCTTGCCACCCGTGCCGACGTCAAGGTTGCCAGCAGGCGGCGGCGTGGCCGGCAGGCGGGGCGGGATGACCACGATATGCGACTGCCGGGCCATGGGCATCTTCGGCGCTGGCAGGGCGCGGGTCTTCTCGCACGCGGCGATCCGGCCCTTCACGTCCGCGAAGAGCACGCCGAACTCGGCGGACAGATCGCGCAGCCGTTCGGCGATGCTGTTCAGCTTGGCGTGATCGGAAGGCGACAGCACGGGCCGGTCGATCTCGTGGACGCTGACGGAAGCTATCGGCGGCTTTGCCAGTTCCGCAGTCATTCGGGCGATGTCCTTTTGCGCGGCGGCGAGTTTCAACTTCAGGGCGGCAGGGTCGTTCTCCTTCGCCCGCTCGAGGGACGCGGCGATATCCGCCCCGAGTTTGGTCAGGTCGGCCTGCGCCAGCTGCTTCGGGGTCACGACCTTCTCGCCCGGCTTCGGGGTGGCCGACGAGTCGAAGGTGTTGCGCTTTCGAACCGTGACCCGTTCGAAGATGTCGCCGAAGCCAGGACTCCAAAACCACGCCGTCCCGACCGGCAGGCTCGGCAGGCTTTCGACCATCTGCTTCGCCCGGGCGGTGTCGGCGTGCACGTGCACCCACTCCATGACGGCCTTGATGTCCAGCGGGTGCACGAGGCGCATCGCCACAAGAACTTCGCATTGCGTCAGCACCTGCTTCGCGAGATCAGCCGGGCGCTGCGTGATGAGGATGACGCCGAGTCCCTTCTTCCGGCCACGCTTCACGACGTCTTCCATCGCGCCGACCATCTGCGCTTCGTCGCCGAACGGGCGCTGCGGGCAGATGTCGTCCGCCTCGTCCACCACGAGCGTCAGGGGAAGCCGGTTCAGGCGATACAGCGCCTCGAGGAACGCCACCATGAACCGGCGCACGGCACCCTTGCGGAGCATGGACAGGTCGATGATCGCCGGGAACCGCTGTTCAACGATGGCGCGGGCGATGGCTTCGCCGCTGCCCTCTTCAAGCGGGAGGTCCGCGTGCTCGCCGCCGAAGACCACGACCGGGTAGCCTTTGGCTTTGCCGTCCGCGCTGGCCTTGATGCCCCAATGCGCGCCGGTGGGGTCGATGACGACAGGCACCTGCCCGACTGCCAGCAGTTCTTCCATGATGACGGCGGCGGTGTAGGTCTTGCCCACCCCGCGCTTCGCCAGGATGGCGGTCGATTGGGTGGCGAGTTCGAGGGGAAGGCGGAAGTGAGTCCCGCGTGTGGTCAGGCCGATGTTCAGGTGCATGGGTGGGTGTTAGATGGCGAGCGATTGCTGTTCGGAGATGGTGGCGGGGTAGCCGTGGCGCTGAAGCCACGTGCGGGCGGTGGACTCTTTCGCGGGCGCGAGACGCCACGACCGGAGGATGCGACCCTTCGCGGCGGGGTCAGGCGACGGCAGGTAGCCGACGCAGACGATCAGCCCGCACTTTTGCAGCATCTTGACGGCAAGCCCGGACACGTGGATGTCGCCCTTCGTGATTTCGGCGGGCAGACAGGCGGCGGTGAAGTCGCCGCCCGCGAGTGCGCGGTAGATCAGCGCGGCGCAAGCCGCGTGGAAGTCTTCAGCTTTGAAGGCGACGACGAGGATGACGGCGCGCATCAGGTCATTTTCTTGTAGGGGTGTCATGTGGTTTTTGTTGCCGTCAGTTTGTCGAAGATGGCCTTACGGAAATCTGCGCTGAACTGATACCACGCTTGCCCCTGTTCGATGGCTTCGATGCGTGCCCTGCGGATCACGAAGTCTTCCGTGTCTTCGGCGGCGAGCTTGGCAGCAGCGCGCCAGTCTTCCTTCGGTTCTTCCATGACCGCAAAACCCGTTCGCGTAGGCGTTCCCCCGAAGGTCGCCCAATGCTTTGCAAGCGCAGGCGCGGAATGGTTGCGAGCATCCGGCCAGCGGCGCTTGTAGGCAGAGGCGCGGCGGTTGATCTCGTCCACGGTCAGGTCGGGCGTGACGGCCAGGATGTCCGCCAGCGCGACGGCGATGGCCTTGGCAGCGGCGCGGGTCAGTTGGGTCAGGTCACGGGTGCCTGTGGCGAGGGCGAGGGCGTCGTAGAGGGGGTTCCGCGCCCGCACGGCACCCTTCGGCTTCTTCTGCCGGGCGATCCCTTCGAGGGCCGCGAGTTCGTTGACCGTGGCAAGCCAGCGGTCTTTCGTGAGCACCTTATTCGGCGCAGACTCCCGCGCCCGCGTCAGCGCGTCGAACAGCTTGTGGGCGAACGTCCCCTGCGTCCCGGTGAAGAGACTTGTGGTGTTCGGGGCAGAGCCACCGGACTTCGCGGGGCTTAGAGTAGTCGTCATGGTGTGCCTCCACCTGCGGGACGCCGCACACCTCGCACGGCCCCTTCACGAGCTTGCCGCGCTTTACCAGGACGTGCGTGTAGGCCCGGCAGTTCATCTTCTTGCGAGCATCGCCCTTCAGGGGATGGGTCTTGCGCCATTCGCGCATCCCGGCGTTGTGGCAGCCCGAGCAATACCGCTGCCCCCGTTTCCCCGAGCCCCGGACAGGCTTCTTTCCGCATGACGAGCAGAGTGGCATCCCGCGAGTGTTCCACATAAACAGGGGTCGTCAACCCATGTTTCCACGTGGAAAGGTGGGCGAACGTGAATGATTCAGGCATGGCGATCATCGGGGTCGAAGGTGTGTGCTGGAAAGGGTTGCCGTGGATGACGCCCCACGGCGGGCGGGTTTCGGGTGCGAGTAGGTGACGTTACTCGTCCTTCGGCTTGTCGCCTTCCTTGCCGAAGTTGACGACATCGCCGCCACCTTTGCCGTCATCCGCCTCGTCGGCGGCGCGGCGCTTCATCACTTCGTCGAGGATGTAATCGACGCCATCGTGGCGATAGAACCGCTGCCCCTCGGCATTGACCGGCAGTTCGTCGCGGTGCTTGTGCAGCATCGCCAGGACGTCCCGCTTCGCCGCAACCTCGGCGGGCGAGACGTTGCAGCGCGCTTCCTTCTTCCGCTCGTAGGAGTTGATCGCCTTCGTCAGCGCGGGAATGACCACGCCGACGACGCCCTTGCCGCTCATGCCGGGCAGATCGTCCGTCTTTGTCTGTTTCGCTTTAGCCATGTTTTTATCTGTGGGTGTTTGTTGTTATAGATTCGCAGGCGGGACAGGGTGATTTGTAAGCCCGTCCCGCCCGCGTCATCGCGGCGGTGTGCCGTTCAGAGTGGTCAGCCAGCGCGGCCCTGTTCCTGGCGGGTCTTCGCTTCCAGCATCAGGCGCACGCGCTTCTCGGCGTCGTCCAAGTCCGACAGGAACGGCTTCAGCGCGGCGTCGAACGCCTTCATCGCTTCGAGACTGCGGAGCGTGTGGACGACGAACGGCGGCAGGTGCGGATGGTAGCTGCAAAAAATCCACTCGGGGTAGCCGGTGACGAACATCGCGAACTGAACCTGCGTGACATACTCGGGCGGCACGCCCCCCCCGAGCAAGTAGCGCAGATGCGTCGCCGCCTGCGGGCATTTGATTTCGATGCCGCACGAGCGCCCGTCGATTAGCCCGTCCGGGGAGCAACCCACCTTGCCGTCTTCGGTGGTGATGAAGCCGACGCGCTTGATCGTCACGCTGTTCGCGAACTCATACCACGGCAGCGCCACCTTTTCCAAGATGCTACCGTTCTGCATGGCGAACGTGCCGCTCGTCTCTTCGGCGTAACCCATAAGGCGCTCGGCGGCTTTCTTGTAGAGGTAGGTCTTCACGCCCGCGCCCTTGCGGACTTCTAGGGTGGGCGACACGAGGGCGTCGATCTCGGAAGCGGTGACGACACCGGCCCGGGCCAGCGCCCATTCGGTTGAACCCTGCAAACATTCGATGATCTTCATGGCGGGCGGGGGTTAGACGGGACGGAGTTTATTTTGCAGGGTGCGGAAGAGTTCGGCGTAACGCTTCTGCCCGATCTCTTCGTAGGTGGCCGCGCCGGCATACTTCAGGAACGCGGATTCGTTGCTGCGGGTTTCCTTCACAAGTTCGCGCAGGGTCTGCGCCTGATCGTGCGAGATCGGCGCGCCGAGGCTGCGGGCGTCCTGGTCAGCGCCGTCCGTGTCCACTTCGGCGACGATGTTCAGCGCGTCGCAGAAGGCGCGGCGCTTGGCGTAGGTGGCGGCAGCGCCGTCAGCCTGCGCGCCGCTGGCGTTCGGCGGGCCGCTGCCGATGCGCGCCATGAACTGATTCGTCTGCGAGTGCCCGCCGATGTGGCGCAGCGCGCAGAGAAGGATCACGCGGTCTTCCTTGATCTCGGAAGAGAACGAGACGCTGAAGCCGTGCGCCTCGAGGAAGGGCTGCACGTGGCGCATGATGTCCTCGAAGGGCGCGTAGATGTAGCGGATGGAGTTGTCGCGGTTCGGGACGGCCTTGCGGGCTTCGACGCTGCCTATCTCTTTTTGCAGCGTGGCGAAGGCTTGGGCGAACTCGCGTTCGGCCTGCTTGGCGTCGCTGCGCTCCTTCAGCGCGATCAGGCGTTCAAGGACGCCGATGTTCTTCTCGGGGTCGCCCTTCTCAATCAGGTGCTTCAGCAGCTGGCCCACGCTCGGGTCGTCGCCGACGAGGGCGACAGCGCCGGGCGCGGGTGTGGTGGCAAGGGGAAGTTCGGGTGATGCGGATTTCATTGATTTAACGGGTTGGGTGTGGGATGGATGCGACCGGCAGATGATGAATCTACCAATCGTGGGTTAGCCCCGGTGGCTCTTCGGAGCGCCGGGGCTGACTTTTGGGGAATAGGAGTTCGTGACCGGATCGAAGTCCGTCTTCAGCGCGTGCTGCGTCAGGCGGTCGATGATGACGCCCTGGCTGACGCCGGACTTCGCCCATGCCGTGAACTGCGCGAGCGTGGTGGTCGTGTCCACGAAGGGACCGCCAGCGAGGCGGGTGCGCGGCTCGCTGCCCTTCATGTTCGGGTGCGGGACGGTGGGGGGAAGCGGCTCGTCAAACGGCGCGCCGCGCTTCTCGAACTTGGGCTTGGGTGATGTGGTGGTGGCGGTTTTCACTGTTTCTTCATCGTGACTTGCACGAAGGGGTTGTGGTTGGGAACGTGGATGGACGGGTAGGTGGCTTCCGCCTGCATCGCGATCAGCGTGTAGCGGACGGGGCCGAAGACGCGCTTCGACAGCGCGGAGGTCAGCCAGCGTTCCTTGAACGCCTGCCACCAATCGGACGGATAGTAGTGTTCCTTCCGGTCGAAGATCTTCCCCGCCATGCGGGCGGTCAGCTTCACGACGAGATCGCCGGTCTGCTTGTCGAGTTCGGTGGTCAGCTGCGCCTTGTCCATCGTCTTCAGAAGCTCGGCGCTGATGCGGTTCGCAGCGAAGTGCTTTTTGATGTCGAGGAAGACGTGGCCGGCTGGCGTGTGGATGGCGGTTTTGGACATGGGTGGGTGTTGGGTTATGGTTGCAAATGCTTCAGGCCGTTCTGGACGCGGTGCGGTAGCGTGCTGGCGAGGGATTCGAGCATCCCCTGCGCGTGGTTATAGCCGGCAGCGGCTGGCGTCTTCAGGTATTCCGTCAGCGCGCTGATGGACGACACGCGCACGAGCGAGATCGCTTCGACGTTATCGGGCGTGCGGGACAGAGGCGGCTTGTCCTGGCCGACGTCTTCGCCCACGAAGGTCGCGACGGTGATGTGGATTTCGGTGCGGATGTTCTTCATGGCGTCAGGCTTTCGCGAGCGCGACCACACGGGGGCCGATGGCTTCGCAGAGTTTTGTCGTCGGCATCACGACGATGCGCTTGCCGACGAAGAAGTAGAAGCACGAGAAGTTCATCGCCATCGCGACGCGGATTTTGTTCTTCCCCTTGCCCATGCTGCCGACCGTGTAGTGCAGCGACGGGAACGAGCGTTCGCCCATCAGCACGAGCGGGACGCCATCGGCGGGGGCTTTGCTGATCGTGGGGCGCAGGTGGCGGCGAGCCATGCGGAGCACGAAGCGAACGATCTCGGGGCCGTGCGTGTTGTAGAGTTCGCCGTGCATGTCGGACAGGCCGGCGCGATTCATGGCCGCGACTGTGCGGGCGTGGAGGGTGGTCTTTTTCATGGGTCAGGATTTCGTCAACAGTTGCGACTCGGATTCAGCCACCCACTGATCGCGGGGCGTGGCAAAGGGGCAGTAGGACGTCGATGGCCAGTCGCGCCCGAAGTGCTCGCCATACTGCGGAGCGAACTCGAGCCACAGGCACGTCGGGTCTTTGATGTCGTTAATCAGAAGCAAGATCGCGGCGCGGCGCGGGATGCCCCTGGACATGAGGTAGAACAGGCTGTCCACCGGGCACACGGGCCGGTCGTTCATCTGATGCAGGATGATGCCTTCGCTTTCGCGACCGAAGTATTTCGTCACGTCTTCGATCACGCTGTATTCGTTCGGCCACAGCCCGAGCGTGCCGGCAGGCGTCACGATCTTCACGCGACTGGCGAAGTTGTCGCCATCGGCCCAAGGGATCGCGAACCAAATGGAGAACGGCGGGACGGTGATCTCGCAATGCGGCGGGCGCATGACCTGGACCCACTTGCCTTCAGGCGGGAGCTTCTTCCCGAAGTCCTCGGGAAATGCGTTCTCGAAATCGGCGTGTGTCGCGAACGGGTGCGTCCAGAAGTTTTCCCGCGCCTCCTTCTTGTCGGCTTCGGTTTCTTGATAGGCGGGGTTCAGGATGAACTTGCCCCGTTTCAGGTCGCGTTCGAGGTCACGCTTCGGGCGGAGGGTTTTCATTCGGTGATGTATTGACGGTTTGCGATGCGGAGCTTGGCCCGGTTGCCGTGGCCGTAGGCGACGTTCCGTTCGAGGTTGGCCTTGACGATGGTGCGGACGGCGAGCCACTTGGACGGATAGGCGGGCCACATGAAGCGGCTCGGCAGATCGGCGATGGTGGTGCAGGCACCCTTCAGGCCACGGTCGGGCGGGAATAGGCACGCGAGTTCGATGGATGCGGGCACGGTGTTCATCAGTCCCCCTTGTAGCCGGGCCGGTCGTAGTAGGCGGCGAGTTCGCGGCCCGCGTCGCTGTCGGGGTCCGGCATGAACGACGGGCGCGGGGCCGGCGCGGCAGGGATCGGCAGGCCGAACTCCATCGCGCACACGACGCGGATCGCGTGGCCGAAGTGGACGAAGCCGTGGGCGAACGCCCGCGCCGCGCAGTCCTGATAGTGGCAATAGAGCGGGTTCCTGTGGACGGGCTCGGGCTGCGGCTCACGCGGCGACACGCCGAACGCCTCGCGGTCGATGCCGCGATCCTGGCGCTCGTCATGGCACTCGTCGCAGACGTTGCCGTGCGGATAGACGCGAAGCTCGCCGCCCGGAAAGTGGCGGTGGCAGTCGGCGCAGGCGCACATGTCGTGCGCGCCGGCCTCGTGCGCGGCGGATTCACCTGAACAGCTGGATGATGACATGATGATGAAGACGGACCTAACTTTTCGGCCCATTCGCGGAGTGCGTGGCGGGCCGGGAACCAATCGTGTGCAACTGCTATACGGCGGCACCTACGGCGGTAGCAAGCTCTTTTTCGAAAAAGCAGGTTTTCCCCTATGAAAAAAGATTTGCAGGCTGGCGCGAACCGCCCGATATATCCGGCGCACGTAGTCGATCAAATTTGAGGCCCGCCGAGAGAAATCTTGACGGGCTTCATCTTTTTCCCCTTCGTCCGTCTCAGTCCTGATCGACTACGTAGGCTCCTCGTAACGGAGCGGCGAACCGCGACCCCCTGCAAATGGACAAGGTGCGGTAGTGACTTTCCGAGGGCGATGGTAGCCGGATGGCTAGCGGTGCAACGCGAAACCACAGGTGAGAGTAGCCCGAGGATCTTGTTCGAATCGGTAGCGGGAGCGTTCAACGCCTCAACTCCAGACCCGCATAAATAGCTGCGAAGCAATTCGCGTGAGCCGATCCATGACACCCGTGTGCCTGTGCGCCAGCCGAGCGGGATGGATCAGGGTGCCCTCTGAATGGCACGTGCCACCTCGCCCGCTAGGGTGGGGTGTGAGTAAATGCCTCGGTTCGTCATCCCCGAACTGGCTTGCCTCGCGCAGCCGGCGAGTCCATCAGTCGTTCATCCGAACCCCGGATGTCCCGGGCCGGCTCAAAGGATCGCAGTCAGCAACAGGAGAACGAAGAACATGAGCGCCCCCATCTATCCCACCCGCGTCACCCTCTGCCGCCCCGGCCCCGATGGCACGCCGATGACGAGCGGCATCGCCGGGTCCGAAGCCCTGCTTGTCGCCGCCGCCGCCTTCTTCGCCAGCGTGTCGCTCGCCCGCACGGCGGACACGAACCTCTACACCGCCCTGGACGTCATCGGCGCGGACGCTGCCGGCAGCCCGGGCAGCGCGATCCAAGAGTTCACGAGCATCGGGCCGTCCGGTGGCTACGTGACGATCACGGACGTGGATCTCGAGATCGACATCGCCGCCGTGATCTCGGGCATGACGACCTTCCGGCTGCATCTCTACAACGCCGCGCCCGCCGCGATCCTCGACAATGCGGCCTTCAACCTCGGCGGCACCGTCGCCGACCGCGCCAAGTATCTCGGCTACATCGACCTCGCCGCCCCGCAGGACTTGGGGGCCACGATCTACTCGCAAAATGCGCAGCTGAACAAGCGCGTGAAGCTCGCCACCGGCAGCACGTCCCTCTTCGGCGTCCTGCAAACCATCGGTGGCTACACCCCCGCCAGCGGTTCCGTCTTCGTCACCAAGATCTCGGCCATCGAAGGGTAACACGCGGATGCACCCCGCACGCCGTCATCGCTTTCTGGCGAACCCGATCTTCCGCTATTTCGAGCGCGAAGGGCGCGTCGGACTCGTGGGCCGCTACAACTTGGCGGACGGCTTCGGCGTCACCCTCGACACCACGGCCTTCGCCGCGACTGGCACGGTCACAAGCACGCTCGTCAGCACCGCCCTCGTCGGCGTTGGCACGCAATTCCTGAAGGAACTCGCCATCGGTGATTCCGTCTATAACTCGTCGGACGCGCTGATCGGCGTCATCGCCTCCATCACGGACGCCACGAACGCAGTCCTGGCAGCGAACGGCGCGGTGGCGGTCACAGCCGGGTCGATGAAGATCATCAAATACGCGCCGCGCATCAGTTCCTTCAACGACCTTTCGGGCAACGGCAACCATCTCGCGCAGGCCACCGCCTCGAAGCAAATGCTCTGGATCAACTCGCCCGGCTCGCGCCCCTACGCCCTGTCGGACGGGCAGGACGATCTCGTGAAGGGCACCTTCACCCTCGCGCAGCCGGAAACACTCTACGCGGGATTACGGCAAATCGAGTGGGGCGGGATTCTGTTCGACGGCAATACATCCGGCACGTTGCAGGTCTATCATCGCACTTCGACGCCCATCATCGCGATTTATGCCGGCGCGTCGGCGATCAACGTCGGCGCTCCCCCCGCAATCGGGGCGGACACCGTGCTCGCCTGCGTTTTCAACGGGGCTTCTTCGTCCATTCGCGCAGACCGCAGCGCGCCCACGACCGGCGATCTGTCATCTGCAACCGGAGGGGCAGGGCTGACCGTGGCGTGCAGCGGGAACGGCACGTCCTCGCCCACGAAGAACCGCATCTACGAGATGGCCCTGTATTCCGTCGCCGACCCCGAGCTTCGCCAGCGCAAGACCCTCGACGTCATCCTGCGCCGCCTGAAGATCGCCGCATAGGCCAGCCCCGCCCGGTAGGTGCCCACCCCACTCGCGTCTTGAATTCATCGCGTCCCGCCCGTAGGTGTGGGTCACACGATGATTCACCTGACACCCAAGGATAGGCTCGAGCACAAGGCATCCTGGCACGACGTCGGCCAAGCCGAAGGCGCTCGTCTCTGCGCCAAACACGCCCGCCTTCTCGCCGCCGACTACAAGGCCACCAAAGACCGCCTCTTCGCCGAGTGCATCCGCGCCAAGCTCGGCATCGTCCCGCAGCCCGACCTGCTGAAGTCGCGCATCCGCGTCATGGTCAAAAAGGGCATCCACTGGCTGACCCTCGACGGCGAGGCCATCGCCATCTTCACCCACCCGACCACGGACACGAAGGGCTTCCGCTACGTCCTGACGTGGTATTTCAAGTCCCTCGTGGACACGACCGGCAACTGACCCACCCGCGCCCATGTCCGCGCCCCGCAAGAAACCCCCGGAAACCCCGCCCAAGCGCGCACTTACGCCAGCGCAGCGCCTGTTCGCGGACTACGTGATCGAGGGCCGGCAGAAGTCTGAAGCCTACGCGCTGGCATACCCTCAGAGTTCCCTGTCCCGCCCCGCCCTGTCCACGGAAGCCTATCGCACGGCCAATCTGCCCCACGTGGCGGACTACATCGCCGACGCGCTGCAAGAGCGCAGGCGCGAGACGTTGCTGACCCGCGATCAGAAGCGGCAGATCCTCGGCAGCATCGCGAAGGACACGCGGGCACCGAAGCACGCCCGCATCCTGGCGGTGAAGACGGACAACGAGATGACGGGCGACAACGCGCCGGTGCGCGTGGAAGGCGAGATCACGCTGTTCGCGATTTTCGCGGGGATGGCGAAGACGACGGGGCTGCCAGGGCCGAACGAACACGCGGCCATCGACATTCCCGTGGCACCTGCGGCGCTGCCGGCAGGGACGGAACCGCTGCCACCTGACGACGATCTCGTGCCTGCAATGGAACGGAGGCGACAGGCGTGAAGCCGACGTTTCCCGGTGGGCGCGAATGTTAAGGGCTATTTCGCCCCATGCGTGTCAAGCCCCAATCAGGGACGGATGCACAAGTTCTCGCGCAGTCGTGCGATGCGGCGTTCGCGTTTTCCCTGCAATCGCGTCTCGCGAATGTGCCCCATGCCCATGATCTCGCGGATGGTCTTGCCGGCGTCCGCCGCTGTGGCGGTGGCAATCGAGCGCGCCAGCCGGTGCGGATCGTCGCCCTGGGCCAGCCCATAGACGGGCAAGCCGAGTTGCTTGTAGCTCTGAATCTGCTTCGAACGCCCGTCCATGAACGCCGAGCGGTCGCGCTTCACTTCCACGACGGCGAGCAGGTGCGTGCGCGCCTTGTTCAGTATCGCGGCATCAATCCGGCCCGCAGGGGTGCATACCTCGAGCACGCACGGCAGTTCGATCAGTCGGCAAGCGTGGTAGAACTCGGCTTGCAGGTTCGCTTCGGCATCCAATCGCATGACCCGGTTTTAGTGTCGCGGCGCACGAGGACAACCCGTAAACCGGATTCCAGATGACGAATCCCGAGGAACAGCCGATCCGCCGCGACATGGTGGAGATCACCGAAAGCCTGCCGGCTGGCACGGTCATCACCCCGAAGGGGATGATCGCGATTCACAAGCAGTTCATGCAGCAGGGGCGCAAGCGCGTCACCGAGGCGCACGCGCTGCACATTTTGGCAGAGTTCAACCCTAAACCCATAGATCCCGATGCCTGAGACATCCAAAGCCACGAACCGCGACGAGCACGCGCCAGCCCGCCAGCCGAAGACGCTGCGCGCCGGCAAAGACGAAGCGCCCAAACCGCCCGCCCGTAGCGGCCTGATCTCCCCGCCGCCGAAAGAGCAGGCCGACGTCCTGGCCCTGTTCCTCGAGAACCTGAAGGCGACGGAAGCGTGGTATGCGGCACGCGCCGAACGCCCCGAGGTTGACGCTTATGTGGTCGTGCAGATCGCCACGAGCGGCATCGCCTACTGCCTCGAGCTTGCGATGAAGGGCGAGAAGTGGACGCCCGAGCACGCTACGAGGAAGCGCGGATGAACGAGCCGCTGACCCTTGCCGTCCCCTGCTTCGGAACCTCGCCCAAGTGGGTGCGGATGGTCGAAGTGTGGCTGGCCTACTACCTGAAATCAGGCTGCCAGCTGCCTGTCATCGTCCTGACGGACATGACCACGGAGATCCCGGCGAGCATCTTGCCGCCCGGTGGGAACGTCACCTGCCTGCGCTTCAGCACCCCCGTGCTGCGCCAGGGCCACCCGTTCGACGTGCAGGGCGCGCTGATCTGCCAAGCCGCCCGCTTTCTCGGGCCGCTCGTAGTGATGGATTCGGATGCGCTGATGCTTCGCGACCCGACCGCCGAGTTCGCCCGCCTGCCGGCCAGCGCCCGGATCGGCATGGCCCCGGACGCAGGCGGCGCGCCGTTCGTGCTGAACGCCGGCGTGATCTACTTCGGCGAGGCGACGCCCCTCGAGCGCGAACAGCTTGTCCACGCCTACAACGACACCTTCACGCAGATGCTGGACGGGCACGCGGACAACCCGCTGCTGACGCAACTCGTGTGGTCCGCCCTCTGGCATCGCGCAGCTGACGAGGGCCGCGCCTACGCCATGCCGGCACGCCTGAATCATTCCCGCCTGTGGCCGCTGCACCCGGGCGTCATCATCCGCCACCATCACGGAACCGATAAGTGGCAAACCCTCGAGATCCCCGCCCATGCTCGCTAAATCCCGCGTCCTCGGCGTCGTGATGGCCCACGGCGCTGCCCAAGCCACCGTTCGCCGGCATCTGCCCTACTGGCTGCGCGTCTGCCAGCAGGTCGAAATATGGGTGCCCGAGGGAGAGGGCTTCGACCTGAACGTGCCCGGCGCGATGGTCATGGAAGCCGTGCCGAACGCGGGCGGATATAGCGCGGCCACGAGCCAGCGGTTCGCCCTGGCGATGCAGTGTGCGCTGGACATGGGCTACGACTTCACGCTGCTGCTGGAATACGACGCGATGGTGTGGGGGCCGATCCCTGACCGCGCCGTGCCCGAGCATGGGGAAGTCGCGGCGATCAAGTGGCCGAACGAACCCGTGTCGCCGGTCCCCGGGCTGACCTTCCCGGGCGCGTTCTACCTGCACTTTCCGCACCTGTATTCACGGCTGGCGCTGGAACTGACGGTCGGGACGATGCGGCAGGCCATGCGCTTCAGCGACGGCCACGGCTATGCCGACCGCTACGTGGGGCGCGCCGTCGAACTGGCCGGCGTCCCGCTGAAGGACTGGCGCGGCATGGGGCTGGCCTATTCGTGGGCAAACATCAGCCACCACGAACACCGGGTCGCCGAGTGCGTCGAAGCCGTGCGCGCCGGGGCGCTCTTCAGCCATGGCATCAAGGACGAGGCCAGCCTGCGCCGCATCCTGGCCGTGTCACCGTGGGGGGCCGTCGCGCCATGAACATCGCCGTCCTGGCCTGCGGGCCATCCCTGACGAAGCTGTGGACCGTCGAACGAAGCGCCGACTACGACCTGATCGTGGGCGTGAATACGGCGGGCTGGCTGTTCCCCGTGGACTGGCTGGCCTTCACGGACACGCACATCATCGACCCCATCCGGGCCGGCGTGCACGCGCAGCCCCTGATCGGCTACATCACGAACAAGGGGCAGGCCGTGCCGTCCGACCGTGCGCGCCTGCTTCTGCCGCTCTATCACCGCGATCTCGACTTCCTGACGCCCGAGCTTCGCAAGCTCGCCGAGTCGCAGGGCATGACGGAATGTGCCTACACCTTCCCGAACGCCCTGCACGTGGCGCAGCAATGGGCGGACGGCGGGAAGATCGACGTGTTCGGCTTCGACTGCGCCATGCAGCAGAAGGACGCAGCCGGGCAGGACGGCTACCACTCGCGCAAGCGGTGGCTGACGGAACTGCCGTGGATCAAATCGCAGTGGCGTCCGAACTGCACGGCGATCAGCTACGTGAACCCCATCATCGCGAACTGGCTGGACGACCGCGCCGCGTGGTCATGCGTCGAAGCCCTGTTCGCCCCACCCGCACGCACCCCATGAAACTACGCGCTCGAGATGTCTTCCCCGTCGTCGCCCCTGGCGTCGAATTGCAGATGCAGGCGCAGATGCCGAGCGGTCGCATCGTGCCCGCCTTCCTGTCCATCCGCGCCGCCGCCAAGGCTGCCGGCGTGACGTGGCAGCAAGCCCGGCAAGCCCACTGGGCCGGCTACGTGTTCGTGTGGAGGGGTCGCCGGTGAGTGAGCCGACACAAGCCGAACGGGAACAGATCTACGCCAAGGCCATCGCCGACAAGCTCGGGAACCGGGCTTGGCGTCTGAATAACCTCTACTGGATCGAGGACGCGGACGGGCGGAAGGTGAAGTTCCGCATGAATTGGGCGCAGAAGGCGTTCTTCGTCGGCATGTGGTGGCTGAACGTGATCCTGAAGGCGCGCCAGCTTGGCCTGTCCACGTTCATGCAGGTGCTGATGCTGGACCGCTGCCTGTTCAACCCGAACCAGACGTGCGGCATCGTGGACAAGACGGACGACGACGCGAAGAAGAAGCTGTCGCGCATGGAATTCGCCTACGATCACCTGGACGACCCGGACGACCCGGCGACGGCCCCGCTCGGCGCGGCAATCAAGCAGGCCGTCCGCCTGCTGACGTCGAACAAGAAGGAACTCGAGTGGTCGAACGGCTCGAAGGCGTGGGCCGGCACGTCGCTGCGCGGTGGCACGGTGCAGTTCCTGCACATCTCGGAACTCGGCTACATCGCGTTCTTCAACCCGAAGAAGGCGAAGGAGATCAAGACGGGCGCGCTGAACACGGTGCACCGGGGCAACATCGTCGTGATCGAATCCACCCACGAGGGCGGCAAATACGGGCTGAATTACGACATGGTGAAGCTGTCGCAGGAAGCGCCCGAGGACGACATGACGGAAATGGATTGGAAGTTCCACTTCTTCGCATGGTGGCGCTGCCCGGAATACGTGCTGCCCCTGCGCGGCCCGCTGGCCCTGTCCCGCGAACTGGACGACTACTTCACCGAACTCGAGTCGAAGGAGAAGGTGCCCCTGACGCCCGAGCAAAAGCATTGGTATTCGAAGAAGCACGCCAGCCAGGGCGACGCCATGCTGAAGGAGTTCCCGAGCACGGCGGAAGAGGCGCTGAACGCGGTCGTGACCGGCGCGATCTACGGCAAGATCATCAGCAAGCTGCGGCGCGAAGGGCGCATCAAGGACTTCAACCACGACCCGAGCCTGCCGATCTACACCTTTTGGGACATCGGCTACTCGGACTTCTGCGCCATCTGGCTGCTGCAATTCGTGGGCCGCGACATCTGCGCCGTCGCCTACTACTGCAACGCCGGGCAGGTGGGTGCCCACTACGCTGCCAAGTGCTTCGAGTGGGAACGCAAATACGGGCAGCCAATCCTGGCCCACTACCTGCCGCACGACGCGAACCGCGTGGAGGGCATGGGCAGCGGCAAGACCACGAAACAGTTCCTCGAGGAAGCCGGCCTGAAGAACTGCAAGATCGTCCCGCGCACGCCCGACGTGTGGGTGGGCATCAATCAGCTGCGGGCGCTGCTGTCGCGCTTCTACATCCACAAGACGGCCTGCGGGAACGAGTGGATGATGGAGGATCAGCGGATGCCGAGCGGGATCGCCTGCCTCGAGGCATACCACACGGAACAGGACGCCAGCAGCGGCATCATCAAGGAAATGCCCGTGCACGACGAATCCTCGCACGGGGCGAGCGCGCTTCGGACCTTCGCCGAGGCGCACAGTCGCGGGATGCTCGAGGGGACGTCGAAGGTGGCCGGCGAGCACAATCGCCACGAGAAGCGCGAGGCCGTGACCGGGCTGCGGTCGTCGCACGGCCTGCGGTCGGGCGGGGAAAAGCGCACGGCGCGCACGACATGACCCCGTTCGAACAGGCGGCGAAGGTTTACGCGAAGGAACGCTGCGCCCGCTCGTTCACGGATGACGTGGAACTGCACTTCCTGCACGGGTTCGTCCATTCGACGCCCGACTATTTCATCATGGGCCGGGCGGTCGTGAAGGCTGCCGCGCCGGCGCTGATCGTGGACCCGACGCACCATTTCCCCGCTGCGGATTGCGACGCCTGGATGGTGTATTTGGCTGCTGGCGACCTTGGCAAAGCGTGGGCGGTCCTGCCGTGGCCGCTGCCCTGGCTGGCCTTCGAGCGAAATAACGAATTGCGTTTCGTGCCGCTGGACGCGATGAAGCGTCTGTCAACCAACCCGCCGCCACCATGAAAACCCGTCCCGATAGCGCCCGCTGCCCTGGCTTCCTCTTCAACTTCCCGCACGCGATGCGGTTCAAGGGTGGCGGTGCCCCCACCTACGTGCAGCCGCCCGCGCCGACCCCGCCGCCGCCTCCCCCGGCCCCCGAGCCGCCGCCCGCTCCCGTGTCGCCCATCGACACTTCCACCGGGCAGACGCTGCCGCCCCCGGAACCGCCCGCCACGCCGGCGACGCCCGCCCCGCCCGCGTCGGACAAGTCGTCCGAGGTCCGCGACGCGCAGCGCGAGGCCCGCAAGAAGGCCGGTCGCCGCAAGGGCTACCTGTCCACGCTGCTCGCCGCCGAGACGGGCGGCTACCAAGGCCAGGGCAAGACTCTCCTCGGTCAGTAACCCGCCCCCGCCATGGCTACCAAAGATCCCATCGCCGAGGACATCATTTCGCGGAACGACTCGCTGAAGTCGAAGCGCGCCGCGTGGGATACGCTGTGGCAGTCGCTGGCCGACTACGTGATGCCGCGCAAATCGCAGATCACGACGAAGAAGACGGAGGCGGTGGAGGGCTACACGGACGAACTCTACGACACGACCGTGGGCCGGGCGAACATGACGCTGGCTGCCGGGCAGCTGAACTACCTGACGCCCTCGAACGACAACTGGTTTTCCTTTGACGCGCCCGAGGCGATCAAGGCCCGGGGCGGCGACATCGCGGAAAAGTGGTATGGCGAGTGCACGGAGATCGCCCGGCGCGAACTCGCGAAGTCGAACTTCTACCTCGAGATCCACGAAATGTATCTGGATCGCGGTGGCTTCGGCACGGCGCACCTGCATTGCGAGGAAGGCAAGCGCAACGTCCTGAACTTCAGCAACGCCGAACTCGGCACCTACTGCATCGACGAAAACGACGAGGGCGTGGTGGACACGGTGTTCCGCGAATTCACCCTGACCGCCCGGCAGGCCGTGCAGAAGTTCGGGCTCGAGAACGTCGGCAAGAAGATCCGCAAGTGCTACGAGGACGAGCAGTCGAAGAAGATGGATCAGGAATTCACCTTCATCCATGCGATCTATCCCCGCGAAGAGGACAAGCGCATCCCGGGCCGGAAGGACGGCGCGAACAAGCCGGTCGCGTCGATCTACGTCTGCGTGGAAGACCGCTACGTGGTGCGGAACTCGGGGTATGACGAAATGCCCTCGCAGGTGTCGCGCTACCTGAAGTGGGGCCGCACGTGCTACGGGTATTGCCCGGCCATCGACGCGCTGCCCACGGTCAAGCAGGTGAACTTCATCGAGAAGATGATGGACGCCCTGGCTGAGATCGCCGCCTTCCCCCGCGTGCTGATCCCCGAGAACCTCGAGGGCGAAGTGAATCTGGCGTCGGCGGGCATCACGGTGTTCGACCCGAACGCCCCGCAGTCTGCCATGCCGAAGGAGTGGGGCACGCAGGGCCGCTACGACATCGGCAAGGAACGTGTCGAAGTGAAGCAGAAGGCCATCGAAGAGGCGTTCCACGTCGATCTTTTCAAGATGTTCGCGATGCAGGACAAGCAGATGACCGCCTACGAGGCGATGCAGCGCGTGGCCGAAAAGCTCGTGCAGTTCTCGCCGACGTTCGCCCGGATGCAGACGGAGGTTTTCAACGGCCTGCTTCAGCGCATCTTCAACATGCTCTTCCGCGCCGGGAAGTTCCCCGAGCCGCCGCCCGAGGCTTACCTTGTGACGATGCAGGGCGTGTCCGTCATCCCGCCCGAGGTCGTTTACACGTCCCGCGTGGCCCTCGCGATCAAGGCGCTCGAGAACCGCAGCTTCATCGAGTTCATGCAGATCATCGGGCCGGTCGTGCAGCTGCGCCCGGACGTGCTGGACAACTTCGACCTGGACGTGGCTGCCCGCCTGCTGGCGAAGAACCTGTCGCTGCCGGTCAAGATCATGCGCGACGAGCAGGACCGCGACGCCGACCGGCAGGCCCGGGCGGAACAGGCGCAGGCGCAAACTGCCATCGCCAGCGCGCAGGGTGCTGCCAAGGCCGCAAAGGACGCCAGCGCCGCCGACCCGGCGAAGCTCGGGGATCTCGTGGCCGGCATCTCGAATCAGATGGGCAGGTAAGCGACCATGCCCGCAGACACGAAAGCGCAGCAGGAAGAGGCGAAGCAACGCGCCCGCCTGCTGTGTGCCGCCTACCGCTCAGTCCTGGGCCGCGACGGCAACCGCTCGCCGCAGCAGCAAATCGTATGGGAGGACATGCAGCGGCGCGGCTATCGCTACCGCAGCACGATGGTGGCCGACGAGGGCGGGAAGGTTGACGCCCTGCGGATCACGCAGGCCGAAGGCTGCCGCATCTTTCAGCTTCAGACCGAAGAGTTCATCGCCCGCGCCTCGGAGAGCGACGAACCCAAACAACCCCCGAAGGCACGGACAGAATAACACCCAATACGATGACCGCTCCCGCCGATCAGAAAATGCCTGACATCAGCTACAAACTCGTCCCCGTCGTTCCGCCGAACGCCGGCGAGGACTTCCAGCCGACGCACGTGGAGATCACGCGCACGGACAAGGACAGCACGACCCTGATCGCCATCTACGAGAAGGAGTCGAAGACCGTCGTGTTCGAGAATCAGGACGTCCTGAAGTTCCGCAGCCCGGTGCTGCGCTTCCTGAACGACGAGAAGGTGGAATACAAGGCGCTCGCGATGAAGGGCAAGAAGCGCGACCCGCAGAACGACGACACGATCCCGCCCGCGCCGAAGCAGACCATCGAGGCCGGCGACAAGACGCCCGCCTACGTCGAGTGGCTTCGCAAATACAAGCCCGAGGAATACGCCGTGCGCTACGGCATCCGGGGCGAAGGCATGATCCAGTCCGTGCACTACACGAAGGACGAGAAGACGGGCAAGCGCATCGCCCACGTCACGGAGAAGAGCGCGCTGATCGCCGACCGGAAGACGCACCTGACGGAGAAGCCCGAGGCGAACGACGGCGCGCCGGCGAACTGATCGCGTCGCAACTCAACCCTCGAGGATAACACCCAATGTTTACGATCAACAGATTCAGCCCGTGCTTCGGGCTTCTCGCGTTCCTGTTCGCCCCGCTCTACCTGTCGCTGGACGGGGGAGACGGCGGCGGCGGGGGTGGCGGTGATGGTGGCGGCGGTTCAGGCGGCGACGCCGGGGCCGGTGGCGGCGATGGGAAGAGCGCGGGCGGTGGGGACGGCGGCGGCAAGCCGACCTTGCTCGCCCCGGGTGACGGCAAAGGCACCCCGCCCGGCGATGGGAAAGGCACGCCCCCGGGCGATGGCAAGGGGACTCCTCCCGGTGACGGGAAGGGCACCCCGCCAGGAACCGGCGCGACGGACCCGTGGTTCGTCGGCCTGTGGGACAAGACCGGCAAGATCGACGCCAAGAAGTTCGACGCGCTGCCGGATGGCCTGAAGCCTCACAAGGAAATGTTCGCGAAGTATCAGACCGCCGAAGCGTTCTTCCACGGCGTCGCGAACCTCGGGCAGCTGGCCGGCAAGAAGGGCTTGCAGCCCCTGCCGGAAGGCGCGCCCGCCGAGGTCGTCGCCGAGCGGAACGCCCTGATGCGCCAGCTGAACGGCGTCCCCGAGAAGCCGGAAGGCTACGGCATCACCCGCCCCGCCGACATGCCGGAAGAGAACTGGAACGGCGAATACGTGAACGGGATGGCGGCGATCCTGCACAAGCACAACGCCAGCCCGGCGCTCGTGAAGGAACTCGTGAAGGCCGATCTCGAGGCGGCGGCGAAGATCCGCGACGGCCACGCCGGCAGCCAGGAACAGCATCTGGCCGCGCAGGCGACGGAGTTGAAGACCGCCTTCGGCGAGGGCGAGGCGTTCAGCGCGAAGATCGGGATGGCGCAGCGCGCCGCCCGCACCCTCGGGCTGGACATCAATGACCCGAGCATCGGCAATAACGCGAAGGTCATCATCGCGCTGTCGAAGGTCGCCGAGATGGTCAGCGAAGACCGGCTGGTGTCGGGAGACGGCAAGGGTGGCGACGGCAAGTCCGACCGCGAGAAGGCCCGCGACATCGTGACGAACCCGAGCAACCCGCTGCACAAGGCGTATCACGACCCGAACGACAGCGGCCACGAGGCTGCCGTGCTGGCGCACAGCAACTTCAACAAGCGCCACCACGAGCGGACGAAGAAGAAATAGCCGTCCCGGTGGAGTATAGCAGCCCGGTCGCCCGCAAGGGGATCGGGCTTTTTACTTGTCATGGGGTAGGCGAGTGCCCCATACGTCGTGGGCAGAGAGAGCCGACAGACACCTTCCGCACGGAAGCCTTGAAGCCCCTCGGAATTTCCGAAGGTGCTAGGCCCGGCGAAAGCCGGACACCCGAAAACCGGACGAGGCCACAGACGCCACCTTAGCGCGTCGAAGAATCCTCAACCAAAATCTGTCATGCTCACTCAGCTACCGGAACATTATCAGACCGACTTCGGCGACAACTGGGAACACCTGGTTCAGCAGAAGGAGTCTCGCCTCGAGGGCAAGTGCCAGCGAGTTACCGTCAAAGGCAAAGAACGCACCTTCTCCCAACTCGGGAAGAGCCGGATGCGTCTCATCACCACGCGCAACGGCAAAACCGTCCCCTCGGATTCCGAGATGGCGAAACGCTGGCTGCGCCCGAAGGGCTACGATGAAGTCACCTTCATCGACGAGTTCGACAAGGTGGCGCTCGGCGAGTTGCCGACCCCCGAGAGCGAACACGTCGTCGCGCACGCCATGGCTGCCAAGCGCACCATGGATCAGGTGCTGATCGACGCCCTCGAGGGCACTAGCTACATCGGCGAGGACGGCACGGACGCCGTGGATCTCGGCAACGGCCAGAAGGTCGCGGTCAACTACGTCCAGTCCGGCAGCGCCGTGAACAGCGGCCTGACCCTGGCGAAGATGGCGCGCATGAAGTTCATCCTCGACAAGAACGAGGTTGAGCAGGAAGGCCGCTACTTCATCCACACGGCGAAGCAGCTGAACGACCTGCTCGTGAACGTCATCGAGATCAAGTCTTCCGACTACAACAACGTGAAGGCGCTCGTGGACGGCAACGTGAACAAGTTCATGGGCTTCGAGTTCGTGATGACCGAGCTGCTTACGCTCGTCGTCGCCACGGACGTCCGCACCTGCATCGCCTATCAGCGCGACGGTGTGGCCCTCGGCATCGGCGTGGAGAAGTCCGCGAAGATCAGCATCCGCGACGACCTGAATGAAACCATTCAGATCCGCACCAAGATGATGATCGGTGCCACGCGCAAAGAAGAAGAGCGCGTCGTCCTCGTCTATTGCGACGAGTCCCCGTAATCGCCCGGCCACCCTCAACCATCAAATTCAACAGCCCGTAAGGGCTTAAAACCATGGCTACCAGAAATACCGAACTCGCCGCGTTGCAGGCTGATCCCGTGATCGGCGCACGTGCGCAAGGGCTGAAGGCGTCGGGGATCATCCTCTTCGCGACGGCCCTCTACACCATGCTCGGGACGGAAGCTGCTGCGGACAAAATCCGCATCTGCAAGCTGCCGCCCCGGGCGCAGGTCGATCCCACCCTGTCGTCCGTTGTCGGCGACGGCATCGCCACCACGGCGACGCTGGACGTCGGCGACGACGACGACGAGGGTGTGGGTGCGGCTGCTGACCCGGATCGCTACGCCGATGGCCTGGATGTCGCCGCCGCTGGCGTCGATCTCTTCAGCGCCATCGCCGCCGCCGCCCGGCTCACGCCCTACGTGACGTCGAAGGAGTGCTGGCTTGAGGCCACCTTCGCCACGCTGGTCACGCCGGTCCTGGGCAAGAAGCTCCAGTTCCGCATCGCCTACGTGGTCGTCGCCTAAGCGTCGAATACTTGGGTGTTAGGGTGACCCCGCGTCGGCATCGGCTGGCGCGGGGTCATTTTCTTAAAGTTTCAACCCCCTCAGAATATGGCCGTCAGCAAAACAGACATCTGCAACCTCGCCCTGGCACGCGTCGGCGCGCTGACGATCATGGACATTGACGACGCCGACTCAAAGGGCGCACGGGCGTGCAAGAACGCCTTCGAATCCACCGTGCGCGAGGTCAGCCGGGCCGGCATGTGGAACCCGCTGAAATCCCGCGCCACGCTGGCAGAACTGACCACGCCGCCTTCCTTCGGGTGGGCGAAGCAGTTTCAGCTGCCCACCGATTTCATCCGCCTGTTTAAGCTGAACGGCGTGGACCTGACAAACGACGAGCCGGGCGAATACTTCGAGATCGAAGGCAAGGTGCTGCTGACGGACGCCGACACGGCGGACATCCAGTATATCGCCTACAAGGACGACCCGAACCAATACGACCCGCTGATGGTGGACGCCATCGTGGTCTTGCTCGCCTCGAAGATCAGCGTGCCGATGCGCCAGGACGAGGCCATGGCGGCGAACCTGCGCCAAGAATACGAGCGCATCACGCTGCCCCGGGCGCGCAAGACGGACGGCAACGAGCGGAAGGCCCGCCGTTATGACCCGACGTCGGAATCCCGCTTCGTGAACTCGCGCTACCGTTCCACCAATGGGTAGAGGACGCTCCAAAGACTCGCTCGTGTCGTTCAACGCGGGGGAACTCTCCCCGTTTCTGGACGCCCGTGTGGACTTGGGGAAGTATAAGTCCGGCTGTCGGCAGCTACAAAACGCCATCCTCGAGATCTACGGCGCGGCCCGTCGCCGGCCCGGGCTGCAATTCATCGCCGAGGCCAAGTTTTCCGACCGGAAGTGCCGCCTCGAGGACTTCCGCTTCTCGACCACGACGACGTTCGTGCTCGAGGTCGGTCATCAATACATGCGTTTCGCCAGCAACGGCGCGCAGGTGGAGAAGGATGCCCCGGCTGCATGGGTCACGCTGACGAACTACGTCGTCGGCGATTTCGTCCTTCAGGGCGGGCAAGTTTACTACTGCATCGTGGCGCACGCTGCCGGCGTGTTCGCGACAGATCTGGCTGCCGCCAAGTGGGTGCAGCAGGACATCTACGAGATCCCGACGCCGTGGGACGAGGAAGACCTGTTCGACCTTCAGTTCGCGCAGATCAATGACGTCACCTACATCGTGCATCCCGACTACGCCGTGCGGAAGTTGTCGCGGGTGGCGGATGACACGTGGACGCTGGCCGAAGTGTCGTTCCTGACGCCGGCGCTGCTGGACGAGAACGTGACGGCGATCACCTTGGCGGCGGGTGCCCTGACGGGCAGCGGCGTCGCCCTGGTAGCGTCGGCGGACCTGTTCGTGGCCGCGCACGTGGGGGCTTACTTTCAGCTGTCGCACGCCAGGGCGGCGAACAGCGTGGAAATCAACATCACCGGGGACGGCGACAGCGCCACGCAAAAGGCAACCGGCAACTGGAACGTCCGCACCTACGGCACGTGGTCGGCGGACGTCCTTGTGCAGCGCAGCACGGACGCCGGCGCGACGTGGGTAACGATCCGCAAGTTCACGGGCCGGTCGGATCGCAACGTGGACGCCACCGGCGTCGCCGAGGACGAGGCGCTTTACAAGATCGTGATCGCCAACTGGGCCAGCGCCACCGGGACACCCCGCGCCATCTTCGAAGTCGTGGACGCCTACGTGGACGGGCTGGTGAAGATCACGGCGGTGACGAACGCGCAGAACGCCGTCGTCACTGTGGTCAAGCCCCTCGAGGCGACGACCGCGACAGACGTGTGGCGCGAAGGCGCGTGGTCGGCCTACCGTGGCTTCCCGAAAGCGGTCACGCTGCACGAACAGCGGCTTGTCTTCGGCGGCACGGACTATCAGGCGCAAACGGTGTGGGGTTCCGTCATCGGCGACTACGAGAACTTTGCCTACGGGACGGACGACACGGACGCCTTCAGCTACACGCTCGGCGCACGCGAGCGCAACGCGATCCAGTGGCTTTCCTCGCATACCGCGCTGCTGATCGGCACGGGCGGCGGCGAGTGGGTGATGTCGTCGGGTGACGACGTGAACCCGATCAGCCCCACGAACGTCGTCGTGAAGCGGCAGACGAACTACGGCAGCAACGCCATCGGCGCGCTGCTCGTCAACTCCGTGACCCTGTTCGTGCAGCGGCAGGGCCGGCGCGTGCGGGAAATGACCTACACCCTCGAGAACGACCGCTACGACGGCGACGAACTGACCGCCCTGGCCGAACACATCACGGGCGGGGGCATCGTGCAGATGGCCTATCAGCAGCAGCGCAATTCAATCGTGTGGGCCGTGACCGCCGAAGGCGTCCTGATCGGTATGACCTACGAGCGGGCGCAGCAGGTGGAGGGCTGGCACCGGCACGTCACGGACGGCCTGTTCGAGTCCGTCGCTACGATCTATGGCAGTTCCGAGGATGAAGTGTGGATGGTCGTGAACCGCACCATCGATGGCGTGACGAAGCGTTACATCGAACGGTTCAACCCGGTGCAGTGGACGGCGAAGGAAGACGCCTTCTTTGTGGACTCCGGGCTGTCCTACGACGGCGCGCCGGCGAGCACTTTCAGCGGCCTGGATCATCTCGAGGGCAAGACGGTCAGCATCCTGGCGGACGGCGCGGTGTTCCCCGATCAGGAAGTGGTCGGCGGGGCCGTGACGCTGCCTGACTCGCAAACGGCGTCCGTTGTGCACGTCGGCCTTCCGTTCACCACGATCATCCAGCCGATGCGCTTGGACGTGGACCCCATCGTGGGCAACAGCCAGGGCCAGATTAAGCAGATCCGCGAAATCTTCTTCCGCCTGAAGGACAGCCTCGGGCTGCGCTACGGCGACGGGACGCGGACCTACAACCTGTCGTTCCGTTCGACGGACGACCGCATGGACGAATCGTCCGGGCTTTACACGGGCGACAAGCTCGCCGAGTTCGAAGGGGAATTCGACTACGACACCCCCGTGATCGTGGAACAGCTTCAACCCTTGCCGCTGACGCTGCTTGCGTTAGTCATCAAATACCAAGTGACGGGCAACTGATGAACCTGCGCGAATACACCCCCGAGGATCACCCCATGCTGACGACATGGTGGAAGGCGCACGGCTTCCCGCAGCTGCCGCAGGCCATCCTGCCGAAGTTCGGCCTGATCGCCGAGCATGAGGGCAAGGCGGTCGTCGCGGCGTGGCTCTACATGGACAACAGCGTGGGCGTTTGCATGTTGGAATGGCTGACGACCAACCCCGAGACGCCGGCGAAGTTCGTCCCCACGGCGATCCGCGTGCTCGTTGATTTCATGTGGGAACGGGCGAACGCGATGGACTACGGCGTGATGCTGACGACCTGCCGTCAGCCCGCCCTGGCGCGCATCTACGAGAAAAACGGCTTTCAGCGGACAGACGACGGGGTGATTCATCTCCTTCGCTGCCGTCCGCCTCAATAACATGGCAGCCTTCACAGCACTCGCAATCGGGGCACTCGTCGTCGGGGCGGTCGGCACCGGCGTGTCGGTTTACAACCAACACACGCAGGCCAACAACGCGAAGGCGCTCGGGAGCTACAACGCCAACCTGACCGATCAGACGTCGGCCTATAACGCCCGCATCATCGAAGAGGAAGCGGCCTACAACGCGAAGCAGCTGGAAGAGACTGCCGACTACAACGCCCGCGCCACGACGGCGGCGGCGGACTACAACTACCTTCTCGCCGAGAACAACGCGCAGCTGGCCGACATGACCGGGCGCGAGAACATTCGCCGGCTGCGGATGGAGGGGAAGAAGACCCTTTCCACGCAGCAGGCGCGCTACGCGAAGGCCGGCGTCGTCGGCGACACGGGCACCCCGCTCGAGGTCATGGCCGAAACGGCTGGCCTGATCGAACTGAACGTCCTCGACAAGAAGCGGGCGGCGGATGCCGAGGCGCAGAACACCCGCACGCAGGGCGCGATGCAGCGGTATCTGGCCTACAAGGACGCCGAGGCCACCCGCTACTTCGGCGCGCAAAAGGCGTGGGCGACGCGCTACTTCGGTTCGCAGCAGGCGTATGCCACGCGCTACTTCGGGGGCCAGCAGGCCACGGCGCAGCGCATGTATGGCGACTCATCGGCGGCGGGGTATCGTGCCGCCGCCACGGGCACGCTGCTGTCCGGCACGGCGAACGCACTGGCTGCCGGTGCCACACTCGCGAAGGGGTAACTTTATGGCACGCATCCCCACACTCGCCCTTCCCGAAGCCCCGAACGTCCCGGCGTCCCAGGGCGCTCAGATGCGCCCGACGTTGCTGAACAGCCCCGCCCCCATGCAGACGGTGCCCGTGCAGGCCGTCATGCTGGACGAGGGCCGAATGAACGCCAAATACCGGGGGCTTGAGAGTGTCGGGCAGGCGCTTCAGCAGGTTGGGCAGATCGCCTTCAATTACGCGATGCGCGGGCAGGAACAGACGAACAAGGGAATCCTGGCCGGCGAAGAGAACCTTCGCATGGAGACGTCGGCGGGCATCCAGAAGGCGATGCTCGAGACGCCGGACGCACCCGAGACGTGGACGAAGGTGCGGGAATCCGCGTGGACGTCCTACGAGAAGGGCCGCGAGAAGCGCCGCGCAGAACAGGGGTGGAGTCCTCGCGTGGTCGAAGCCGATACGCGGGGGTATCAGGACTACCGCGCCCGGGCCGACACCGAATTCGGGCTGGAAGAGTCGAAGGCCCACATCCGCAAGGCGAACAGCCAGATCGAAGCGAACGCACAGCTGAAGCTGCGCGCCGGCGACTATCAGGGCTTCGTCGCGTCGATGGATCAGATGGATTTGTTTCCCGATCAGCGCGAAGCCAAGGTGCGCGCCGGGCTCGAGGAAGGCATGTATAAGACGGCGAACAACCGCCTGGACGCGATCAGCACGCTGCCGCCGAAGCAGGCCATCGCCGAGTCGAAGATGTTCATTGCCGAAATCACGGCCAAGGACGAGAAGACCGGCAGCTTCGCGAACTACGAATACCCGCGTGGCGGTCTTTCCATCGGTGGCCGCGTGAACCTTCAGTCCATCGCGCAGGCCCGCATCCGCGCCGCCGAACATCAGATGGACACCACGGGCCGGCGTCTCGTGTCGGAACTGCGCCTTGGCCGTGCGACGACCGCCGACGTGGACGCTGCCGTGAAGGCCGGCGAGATGGATCTGACGACCGCCATGGCCCTGTCCCCCGACATCGCCCTGGCGGTGCGCGAGCACGAAGACCGGCTGGCGGCGAAGGACGCCACGGCGAAGAAGGCTTTGCAGGAAGCGGCGCAGCAGCGCGATGCCAGCCTGAACCGGCTGCGGACGCAGGCGCTGGACAAGGGCACCATCGGCCTGCGCGACGTCGAACGTCAGGTGGCGCTCGGCGAGATCGCCCCGACGCAGGGCGCGCAGCTTCAGGAAGAGCTGATCCAGACGTCCCGCGCCGAGATGGCGATGACGTCGGGCGACTACAAGATGATCCAAGACAAGATTCGCGGCGGCACGGTCGCGAAGCTCTTCGGGCGGCAGCCCTCGGATGCCGAATACCGCGACATCCAGAACGCCATCATCGCGGCCAAGCTGACGAAGGAAACCCGCCTGCACCTGATGGAAGACCTGTTCACCCTGAAGCTGGCCGACATGGCGGACCTTCAGGAAGAGGGGTCGAAGGATGGGCAGTGGCTGGACCGCACGATCACCGCGCCCGAGCGCACGATGCGGAAGGGGGTCATGGACACCTACAAGCAGCTGCTGCCGGCGCTCGGCGATCAGCTGGCGGGCGATCTGCTGTTCAATCAGGAATCCCGTATCCGCGCCTTCTTCGACAGCGGGAAGGACGGCAAGCGCACGGACGGCGAGATCAAGGCGTTCCAGCAGGACGTCCTTCTGCCCGAGATCCAGAAAGCTGCCGGGTTCCAAGCGGTGAAGGACGCCTTCGACTACTGACGCCATGTCCGACGAACTCGCCCCCTTTTTCGAGTCCCGCGAAACGCGCCTTGGCCGGCTTCCTGCCGTGGCACGTTCGAAGCTCGAGGTCGCGGCCAATGCCGTGCCCACGCAGCCCGACTTCGTGGACAAGCAGTTCGTGAGCTTGTGGCTGGCCCGCCGCGTCGGCCTGCCCCGCCAGGACATCTTGAGCAACTTCGACAAGATCGCGGCCCGATTTTTCGGCGACGGGACGACAGCTTCCGCCGCGTATGACCGGATCGCCGCCACCTACAAGCCTGCCGGCGCGAAGCCGGACGAGGCTGGCGCGCCTGCGGCACCGGCTGCGGAGGATGCTGAATACGCTCCGACTGATGGTCTGTCTCGCGTGGGCCAGGGCTTCTTCGGGCAGATGCGCGATATGGTCACGCAGTCGGGCCGGTCGTTCGGCGGCGGCTTCGAAGGATTCGGACAGCAGGTTCCGGCTGGCTTATACTCGCAGGCTGCGGCGATAACGGGCGCGCCGGCGCTGCCGACGCCGATGGCGAACCCGGAGTATGCCGCGCTGTGGAAGCAGAACGAGCGGATGATGAACCCGTATCAGTTCACGCAGATGTCGGACAGCGAGCCGAACATGCTCGGCGGCGCGCACGTGGACATCGTGACCGCCGACCCGCTGTTCAAGAGCAATCAGCAGCGGATGACGGAACTCGTGCGCGAGATGGACACGGACTACCGCGCCAAGTGGAAGGCGTGGTCGGATTCGCAGCTTGGCGACGTGTCGAAGGAATACCGTCGCCTGTCGGACTTTTGGTATAAGTTGAGCGACGGCGCGATGGACCGCTGGAACGTCACCCCGGAGTTCCGACAGACGACCATCGGGCAGTTCATGCAGTCGGCTGGCAGCGTGCCGGCGACGGCAGCCCTGGCGGCGATGGGGCCGGGCGGGTGGGTGGGCATGGAATCGTCGTTCTACGCGCAGGTGGAAGGCGAGCGGCGCGACGCGGAAGGCGCGGCCTACAACCCGGACGCGGCCCTGCCGGCGAACCTGATGTCCGCCGTCCCGCAGATGGTTCTCGAGCGCGCCCTTGGCGTCGAACGCCTGATGAACGGGGTGCTGAAGGACATGCCGAAGATGGCCGGCAAGGTGCGGTTTGGTGACTTCGCGAAGATCGTGGCCCGGCAGTCGCTGACGTCCGCCGTGGAAGAGGCCGTGGAAAACCCCGCGCAAGGCGCGTGGAACGACTACATGGCGTCCCTGACCTACGACACGAAGCGGGAAGTGCTGACCGGCGAGGGCGCAAAGAAGCGCCTCGTGGAAGGCGTGTCCGGCTTCATCCTCGGCGGGTTCTTCGGTGGCGTGGTCGGCGGCGCTGGCACCGTCGATCAGAACAACCGGGTGAACGCGGGGCAGGAATACCTGACCACGAAGGACGGGCAGGTGTATGCCGCTGAAGATTTCAACGTGCTGCGCGCCGTGAAGACGGATCAGCAGATCCTGAACGCTGCGCCCGACCCGGAGACGGGCCGCGTGCTGCTGGCGGCGGCGAACGGCGACAAGGCGGCGCAGGCCGACTACAACAACCGCACCCTGGCAAAGCTCTTCGTGAAGACGGAAGGCGAGGAAGTCGGCGGGCTGGCGCTCGGGCAGGTGAACGGCGTGCCGGTCGTGAAGATGGCGGACGGGATGATCGTGCCGCTGGACATGACCGTGGCCGAAGACCGCAGCTTCGTGGCAAACATGAAGAAGGAGATCGCCCGGCAGGTGGCCCTGACGGAGACGGTGGACTTCCTTTCGAAGACCCTCGAGCCGGGCCGCACGGTCGAAGTCAGCCAGGAAGCGAAGACCCTTCAGGATTTCATCAGCGAGGCGAAGCTGAACGTGGACGAGGCCACGCAGCGGATCGGCATCGCGAACGACGTGAACGTGGCGAACCTGCCCGAAGGCGTGAAGCCCGAGGACGTCGCCGTGCTTGGCGCGAACGTCGCCGAGTATCAGCAGGGCGTCTATCGCGACGTGTCGCACATTTACGCGGGGGGCACGGCCCTGACCGCCGTGGAAGAGGTGGCCGAAGGCTACATCAAGAAGCGGCTGGCCGTGGGCGACGTGGCGGAAAGCCTGATCGCCGAGTGGCGCGCTGCCTACGAGACGGCGACCGGCACGAAGACCACGACCACGGGCAAGGCGTCGGATGTCGAATGGTTCAGCAAGCGCGTCGTGGACTACGCCGTGGCGAACCGCAAAGCCGAGGGGATGCCGAAGGCGCTGAACGGCTTTTTCCGCACGCTCGGCGAGCATCTGAAGACGGTGTTCCGCATGTCGCAGCGGCTGATGAAGCTGAAGCGCGACGGGAAGCTGGACGCGAACTTCGAGAATCACCTGAAGGCGGCGCTCGGGATGATCGCCCCCGGTCAGGTCACGGCTGCCGCCGATCAGGAAGCCCGGCTGGCCCGGATGCGCGAACTCGAGGACGCCTTTGCCACGGGCAAGCCGGACGCGGCGGCGCGAGAGTCGATGGCCGAATACGAGATGCTGAAGGCGCGGCTCGCCGAGGAAGCCACCCGCACGGACGAGGCCATTGCTGCCGCGCAGCGCGAGAGCGAACCGGCTTTTGGCGTGACGGCGCAGATGTCCGCTCAGGCGCAGAGCATGGTCGATAGGGCAGGCGGCTACGATGACCTGTCGTTCAGCCTGTCGGCGATGCCGGACGGCCAACTGATCGCCGTGCACAACACGACCGTGGACAAGGTGCGCCAGATCGCGGAACTCGGCGGCATGGCTGTCCCGTCCGTTGCCATTATCCGCCCGGGCGTGTCGAACTTTACGTCCTTCGGGGACATCACCATCGTGCTGCCGCCGTCCATGGTGAACCCGCGCATGGAAAGCGCCGCCCGGGTGTTCAACGCCGACGTGTATTCGCCGCGATTCCCGCAGAACGTCCGCCACAAGGTCAGCATGGTGGAACTGCGGAAGGCGTGGAAGGGGTTGTCAGCAGCCAGCAACGAACTCGGCAACGTGCTTTCGTCTGAACTGGACGAAGACGCGGTAGAGAAGGATGGCATCGACACTTTCCTGCAATCGTCCGCCGTCGCCCTGGCCTTCCTGAAGTCGAAGGGCATCAAGCCGGACATCCGCTTTCAGAAGACGAGCGCGGTTCCCCCGGAACTGCTGGCCTTCGAGGGGACGCGGTGGGAGATCGCCGACAACCCGAAGTTTCAGGAAGCGGCCACGGCCTACATGCGCGATCAGGTGAAGGGTCTATCCCGGGCGGATCAGGCTGCCTTCTTCTCGAAGGGCAAGCTGCTGCCCCGGATCGTGGCAGACCTGGCTGAATCCGTCATCCTGACGAAGAACCCCCGGGTGGACCGCTACGCCAGCCGCGAGGCGATGATGGGACAGATCACGAGCGCGAACCTGAACGAACCTTTCCGCGAGT
>Ga0181339_1000072_pt1 | contig 39564 bp, 59 predicted proteins | sample Sp13VDMM110DD_FD_130101 | JGI IMG/M metagenome (GOLD analysis project Ga0181339, IMG submission 130101) | Freshwater viral communities from Lake Michigan, USA - Sp13.VD.MM110.D.D | ecosystem: Environmental > Aquatic > Freshwater > Lake | place: USA: Michigan | collected 2013-04-23 | reverse complement strand
TCTTGGCCAAGCTGCCAACACGACTGACTCTTTCATCGCACGTCTCGAGCGTCAGAACGCACTGCTCGGGAAGTCAACCACTGAGGCCATGCGCTACGACGCGGCCCTCCTGAGCATGACCAGGTCTCAGAGGGCCTATGTGGATCAACTCATCAGCACCCAGGAAGCACACAATCGCACTTCCAGTTCGACGGATACGATGGCCAAGTCAGTCAAAATGGCCACCATCGCTTTCTTCGCAATGGCTGCTGCTGTGGCAATCCCGATCACCCTCGCGAAAAGCTTATATGACGCCAGTGTCCAGGCTGAACGTTTGCGCATCGGATTGGACTATGCTTCAGGTGGACAGGGGGTGCAAGAACTGGCTTACGTGACTGCCCTGTCGAATAAGCTAGGTCTGTCTCTGCAATCCACTGCTACAGCTTATACCGGACTTGCAGCTGCGGCACGCGGAACTACTCTCGAGGGTGCTGGAGCCAAGGCTATTTTCGAATCAGTCTCCCGGGCCTCGGCTGTTATGGGTCTGTCATCTGAACAATCCACAGGTGCACTGCTTGCCTTGCAACAGATGATTAGCAAGGGTACGGTTCAGGCCGAAGAGCTTCGCGGTCAGCTGGGTGAACGTTTGCCTGGCGCCTTCCAGATCGCCGCTCGTGCCATGGGGGTCACCACCCAGGAACTCGGGAAACTGCTTGAAAGCGGATCAGTTATCGCAACTGACTTCCTGCCGAAATTCGCCAAACAATTGGAAGAGGAAATTGGCGGAGGCGCGGAAAAAGCTGCCAACCGTCTTGGTGCTGCAACAAACCGCATGGAAACCGCAATCTTCCGTTTGAAGACTGCTCTGGGTGATTCTGGTATCGCAGCCCTATTCGCGGGTGGTCTAAATACCGGAACCGGGATCATGGACCAGCTGGCCAATGATGTCGAGAAATTCAACAATCAAGGCTCATTACGCACTGCTGCTCGGGATGTCATCAGCCTGTCGAATCAACTGGAAGTCTTGAAGAAAAAGTCAGCCGGCCCCGGCGGTAGTATGTTCACTGCTCAGACTGCTGCTGTGGCTGCACAATTAGAGGTTGCCAAACAACAGTTCCGCAAGGCCGAGTCTGATGTCAAGAATAAGACTGCTACTCCAGATGTTCGTTCTAACTTCCCGGGTCAGGGCAGTCGTAAAACCTTCGACGCACAGGAAGAAGCCGCGCAGGCCAAGGCTACTAAAGATCTGGTTGACGTTCGTACCAGGTTGGCCGGAATTGATGAAAACTATCTCAAGGATTTGAATAAATTGGAGATTGCTAAGAAAGCCGGTATCCTGTCGGAGAAGGATTACATAGCTCAGGTCTCCGAGTTGGCCACGAGAACTTTCAAGAAATCTGAAGCCGGCAAGGCTGAACGTGCAGGTCTAAAGGATGGAGCTGCAGCAACCAAGGACTACCTGGCTGAGCAGGTCCAGTCTTACAAGAATGCCGACAAGGCAGTATTGGATAGCAGGGCCGATTTCAACACTCAGATGGGGTTCCTGGTTAAACTGGGTGAAAAAAGCCAGCTACAGGCCATTTCCGAGGGCCTGGATCACGAATTTCAGGTCTGGATGGAGCGATCTGCCATCCTGAATGCCGAACTTGAACTTCTGAAGCAGAAAAAGAACTCCCAGAAGGAACAGGAGGTTATTGTTGGAAAACTGGCTGAGGTGGAAAGGGACTACGCTCAGGCTCAGATAAAAGGAGCAGGAGAAACAGCCGTCATCTTGAAACAGCGGACGGTTGCCTATACCGAGGCTGAAGCAGCTGCTCGGGCTTATTTGGACACGGTCAACAAGCAATACGATCGCACACTCCAGGGTGTGGGACAGGGCAGCAAAACCCGCGATCGCAATGCCGGTCTGGCTCAGATCGAAGATAAATACAGTCAGCAACGTCTGCAGCTGGAAAGTGACAAGCGTCAAGGGGCTTTCGACAGTGATCCAGAGCGCTACAACGAAGAGGTTGAACGCATCAAGCGATTTCAGGCTGAGGCCTTGGAAAGCTACAAGCGGTACTACGATGCCCTGACAGCTACTGAGAGCGATTGGTGGCTTGGGGCTCAGGAGGGTTTGCGAAACTATGCTGACGAATCAGCAAACGTCTTCAAACAGACCCAGGACCTGGTCACCCGGGCCTTCGGAGGGATGGAGGACGCACTGGTTCAATTCGTTAAAACCGGTAAACTGGATTTCCGTAGTCTCGCTGAGAGCATCATCACTGACCTGATCCGCATTCAAATCAAAGCCGCGGCTACTAAACTCCTCGACGGCATGGGAGGAGGTGGCGGCGGATTTGGGGGACTGGGTTCTATGTTCTCGGGCCTGTTTGGGGGTGGGGTCGGCGGTGTTGGTAACATGGGAGCTGATTTCTTAGTACCAGGTTTCGACGGAGGTGGGGACACCGGATCCGGCCCGCGTACAGGTGGGGTCGACGGCAAGGGAGGCTTCCGAGCTATTCTGCACCCACAGGAAACTGTTATCGACCGGAGTAAAGGTCAGTCTGTGGGCGGTGCCCCTCCCCAGGTGACTGTCTATGTGGATGCACGAGGTACCCAGGCTGAGGGTAATGATGAGGACTCTAAGGCTCTTGGGACTAAATTCGGAAACGCCGTTCGCGGCGTGCTTATTGAAGAGAAGATGCCTGGAGGAATATTGTCATGAGCACTTTTACATGGAATCCACGCTATGGGGCATCTGTTGAAAACACGCCTCGCGTTCGTCGGGCGCAATTCGGAGACGGATACCAGCAACGTGTGGGTGATGGCATCAATACCCTCAAGCGGAAATGGTCCGTATCCTTCAAACTAGACCTGGCCGAGATGGATGCCATTGATGCTTTTCTAAAAGCAACCGAGGGTGAACTTTCTTTTGATTGGACTCCCCCCAATGGTCCAGCCGGTACCTTCATTGTCCTTACCTGGAATCGCTCATCTGACGACGGGTATGACACAATTACCGCAACATTTGAGGAGACCTTTGAATGATTTCCTCTGACATCCAAACCCTAACCCCCGGAAAACTGGTCAACCTTTTTGAGCTGGATACCACGGACATAGGGGGTGATATTCTGCGGTGGGCCAACCACACGAATCAGCTGGGGAATTCGATTGTGTGGAATGGGAATGCCTACAGTCCTCTGCCGATTGAAGCCACGGGGTTCGAGAAAAATTCCAAGGGAGCACTGCCTCGCCCCAAAGTAAGAGTTGGAAACGTTACCGGACTGGTTGGAGCTGTAGCCCGCAGCCTTAACGATCTGGTGGGGGCCAAACTTATTCGTCGGCGTACATTTTCAAAATATCTTGACCCAATTAACTTCCCCGGAGGGGTAAATCCCGAGGCGGATCCCAACTGCGCTTTCTCAGACGAAGTGTGGTTTGTGGATCGGAAATCTGCTGAACATGGTTTGTTTGTTGAATTCGAATTGGCAGCAGCCTTTGATGTCAGAGGCAAAAAAATTCCGGGCCGCCAGTGTATCCAGAACGTTTGTACCTGGGGCTATCGCAGTGCCGAATGCGGATACGCTGGCGGCCCTGTGGCTGACCGTAATGACGTAGCGACCACAGACCCCACACTCGATCAGTGCGGCAAGCGTCTGGGCTCTTGTAAGTTACGCTTCGGGCAGTACGCATCTCTCCCCTTTGGTGGATTTCCAGGTGTAGGACTTATCCGATGATTACCCTTAACGAAAATACCCTTGCTGCGATTCGTGCGCACGCTGAGAAGGACTACCCGCGTGAGAGTTGCGGTCTTGTTCTTATCGTGAGGGGGAAAGAACGATACGTGCCAATTCCAAATGTGGCTGAAAGCAATGAGCACTTTACCATGGACAGTAAGGCACAGGCGGATGCCGAGGATACCGGTGAGGTAGTGATGGTGGTGCATTCGCATCCAAATATTGCTCCGCTTCCATCTGACTCTGATCTCGTCAATTGTGAGCGGTCTGGTCTACCCTGGTTGATTGTTAACTGGCCCACTGGAGTAACCCATACCTTTGAGCCCAGTGGCTATGTCGCTCCTCTGTATGGTCGTCAGTTTTCCCACGGGGTGTTGGACTGTTATACATTCATTCAAGACTATTACCAACGAGAGTTAAACATAACTCTGCCAGACTTTATTCGACCCGATGAGTGGTGGTTGAAAGGACTTGACCTATACACCGAGGGATTCGAAAAAGCGGGATTCGTTCAGGTGGGCGGGGTTCCCCAGAAACATGATGGACTTCTAATGAAAGTTTCATCCCCCGTTCCAAACCATGGTGCCATATTCCTGGGAGACGGATGTATTGGACACCATCAAACAAATAGACTGTCTAGCCGTGATGTTTGGGGCGGTTGGCTTCAACGGGTTACAGTTAAGGTTCTACGTCACAAGGAGTTGATGTAATGATGTTAATCATGCTATATGGCCACTTGGGTAAAACCTTCGGTCGGGTGCATAAGTTAGATGTGAAAAATCCCGCAGAAGCCGTACACGCCTTGGCCTGTACTCTGGACGGTTTCCGAAAGGCCGTTGTTGACGGTGGATCATACCGAGTTTTGATAGGCGGAGACCCTGAAGGCACGCCGGTCGAAAATCTCCTTGATCCGGTTCCGGTTAAAAAGAGTATTCGCATTGTCCCCGTCATTGCTGGATCGGCTAAAGCACTCAATATCGTGCTTGGAGCAATTCTTATTGTGGTTGGCAGTTATTTTGGTCAGGGTTGGATGGTGAATATTGGTCTCTCCATGGTTATCGGCGGAGTAGCTCAACTTCTGTTTGCTCCAAAACCGGCCGCCAATTCCAACAACGGGGTAGAGCGTGTGGAAAACAAGCCGTCCTATTCCTTTGACGGGGCGGTCAATACAGCCGCCCAAGGGAACCCAGTTCCGCTCTTTTATGGGGGCCCGTTGATTATCGGGTCACAGGTTATTTCCGCCGGTTTATACACGGAGCAAATCTAATGCGTCAAATTCAAGGGTCCGGTGGTGGAGGCTGTTTTCCAGCCGGAACACTTATCAGCACCCCCATTGGGCCACGACGAGTTGAAGATATCCGTATTGGTGACGTTGTATACGCCACCCGGATCTCACTCGAACAGGGAATTGCTCAATTACCTGGGACGGTTGTTGAAAAACGGGTTACAGCAACATTCATTCACACCTTCGGTGAGGTAGGATACACCTCCCCACTGTTGAAGGTTCAACACCGTCTGGGTACGCTGAACGTAACTGGAAATCATTACATTCTTACCCCGTCGCGACAGTCTACCGACGCAGAACCTAATTTCTGCCGGGCTGACGAACTGCAACCAGGAGACATGCTTTATACCGGGAAGGGGGAAGCCTCTGCTGTGGTTAGCATTCAGCGAGGAGCTGATTATGACTTCGTCTATAACTTTGAAGTTGATGAAGTTCACACCTATACGGCCGATGGCATATGGGTTCACAATGGAGGTGGTGGCGGTAAGGATTCCGGGGCTCCACGTGTGTCTGTTGAGTCTCCTGACAGTCTGCGTTCTCGGCAGTATGCCAGAGTTTTGGATGCTGTAAGTGAAGGCGAAATCGTTGGTTTGATAAACGGTTTAAAGTCGGTCTACCTGGATGACACCCCCGTTCAAAACGCTGACGGAACTGCAAACTTTAGTGGGATCACACTAGACACCCGCAATGGTACACAAAACCAAACTTATATTCCGGGTTTTCCCGCGGTTGAGGCAGAAACCGCGGTTGGGGTTGAAGTTCGAGCCGGGGTTTCCGTTGTACGTTCGATCAGCAACCCTAACCTCAATGCAATTCGGGTCACGGTATCTATTCCTGCCCTCAGTGAACAAAACACCTCTAATGGAGACGTGTCCGGCACGAGCGTGTCTCTGTCTGTGGATATTCAAACTAACGGCGGGGGATATGTAAACCGTATTACCGATACGATTACGGGTAAAACTACCAGTCGCTATCAACGGTCATATCGAATTGAACTCAGCGGGACGGGGCCCTGGGATGTTCGTGTCAACCGCATTACCCCTAACTCTCTTTCACAGGCATTGCAAAATCGAACCTTTTTCGATAGCTATACTGAGATCATTGATGCTCGTTTAACCTATCCCAACACAGCCCTTGTAGGCCTTGCTGTTGATGCAGAACGGTTTCGTAGTATCCCCCGACGTGGCTTCGAAATGAAGGGTTTGTTGGTCCGAATTCCAAGCAACTACAACCCGGTCACCCGGGCTTATACGGGATCCTGGGATGGAACATTTTCTATCGCTTGGACAGACAATCCGGCCTGGTGTTTTTATGACCTACTGACCACCGGTCGCTATGGGTTGGGAGATTACCTTAATGCGGATCAGGTTGATAAATGGTCCCTATACCAAATCGGTCGTTACTGTGACGTTTTAGTCAGCAATGGCCTTGGAGGATTAGAACCCCGCTTTACCTGCAGTCTTTATCTACAATCTCAGGATGAGGCATATAACGTCATTAGTGCAATGGCGTCGGTTTTCTGTGCCATTACCTATTGGGCAGGAGGGGCAGTTGTAGCTAGTCAAGACTCCCCATCTGATGCCATTGCCCTTTTCAATCCATCCAACACTGTTGCAAATGAAGAAGGCTTACACTTTAGCTATGCCGGTAGTAGCATCCGTGCTAGACACACAGTGGCCCTGGTGAGTTGGAACGATCCCGCTGACCGCTACCGTCAGAAAATTGAATATGTGGAAGATATCAGTGGGGTTGCCCAACTTGGTGTCATACAAACCCAAGTCGTAGCAGTGGGTTGTACCTCAAGAGGCCAGGCACATCGGTTCGGTCGTCGCATACTATTCTCTGAACGTCTTGAAACGGAAGCAGTTTCCTTCCGGGTGGGCTTAGACGCTGCCGCAATCGCCCCTGGAAATGTCATTAAGATTTCCGATCCGGTAAGGGCCGGAGTTCGTTTTGGGGGAAGGCTGATATCCGCTACCACCCTTGAGGTTACTCTGGATGCCCCAGTCGAGATTGTTCTGGGGAAAACCTACACCCTGTGGACGAAGCTCCCAGACGGAACCGTTGAAGAACGAACGGTTACCAACTCCCCTGGACTATCCGCCTCTCTCAGCGTTACTCCGGCCTTTTCCGCAGCCCCACAGACCATGGCTGTCTGGGTTCTAGCCGCATCTGACTTGAATCCCGAGTCGTGGCGTATCATTTCTATTAAAGAGTTGGACGAAACCCAGGCTGAAGTTACAGCCATGGCGTATTTTGAAGACAAGTACGAAGCTATCGAAAATGGCTTGGTACTGGAGCCTTTGAATACGTCAGCAGTTAATCCAGATTCCCCCACTCCCACAGATCTTACGGTTACCGAATCACTGTACCCAATCACCCCTGTGTTGGTCGGTACTCGATTGACTGTATCGTGGCTGGGTGTTGCTACGTATTTTGAACTGCAATATCGGAATGTGTTGGGTAACTGGCTGGCACTGACCACTACGTCATCTTCTGTGGACATTCAGCCTGTCACCGAGGGCACATATGAGTTCGTTCTCGTAGCAGTGAACTCCTTAGGCCGTCGATCACCACCCCGTACCGCTACCAAAATTGTTTATGGGAAAACCCTCCGACCAGCCAATGTATCCAATTTGAATCTATCTGCCATCGGCGGTGCTGCCCATATCACCTTCGATTCGTCAACTGATCTGGACGTGTTAATTGGCGGTCATCTGCGAATTCGGCACACGTCTCTCACAACCGATCCGGGTTGGACCAACACTGTTGACATCGGCCCACAAATTCCCGGCAACAGTTCTAATACTGTGTTGCCATTACTGGCCGGTACCTATCTGGCTAAGTGGGTTGATTCCAATGGTAATGAAAGCCTAGAAGCTGTTAGTGTCAGTACTACGGCTCCGAACGTTACAGCGTTCAACCAAACCGCCGAACTAATAGAGGATCCTTCATTTCCCGGAATCAAGGATGGGGTCTATCGCACCCCTGGAGGAGACCTGGTACTAGACTCAATAGAAACGATTGGTCAACAGCTTGGCAATGTAAGTACCTGGCCTTTACTGTCCCTGTTGGGCGGCGGAGTCCGCTCTGTGGGAACTTACTATTTCGCAAACGGTGTTGACCTTGAAAGCGTTCAAACCTCTCGGGTTACGGCTAGACTGTCTGTTGGAGCCTTTGATGCGTTGGACCTAATCAGTTCTAGACCATTGGTTTCCAGCTGGGAGTCAGTGCTGGGCGGGCCTATCACTGATGTCGGTTGTACCATCATGATCAGAACCACGGATGATGACCCTACGGGTTCTCCTACGTGGACCGATTGGCAACCTTTCGTGGTCGGCGATTATCGCTGCCGAGCCTTTGAATTCTCAATTGTTCTTTACAGCAATTACCTCAACCATAACATCGGGATATCCACCCTGAGAGTAACCGTGGATATGCCTGACAGGTTTGAGTCGGGAAATGATTTGGTGAGTGGTGCTGGGGTTTATTCCGTGACCTACTCATTGCCATTTGTAATTGCCCCAGCCGTAGGGATTACCGCACAAAACCTGGGAGAGGGAGACTACTACTCTATTACCAATAAAACGGTTGGGGGCTTTGATATTGAGTTCTTTGATACTGGAGTTCCGGTATCAAGGGTGTTTGACTATATTTCGAAAGGGTATTGATTATGCAACACGACGGAGTGATAGATGACGCAAATGGTCTGGCCTTCTTAGGCGACCTAAACGACTTCATTGCGGCCATAAGGTCGAATAACAGTGGAGCTACGGCACCGGCTGATACCACCGCTTTTATGTGGTGGGTTGACACGGCGAACGATATGCTCAAGCAGCGTAATTCCACGGATACTGCCTGGGTTGATATCTTGAAACTATCGAACGGGGCGCTACCAAGCGTACAAAGCCAGGCCGCTACGGCATTCACTACAGCCGGAACGCTCACTGCCTACACATTAACGACGACCCCAGTCGCCGCCGCCCTGTCTGGGAATCAACGTTATCAGGTTGAATGGCATGCTACCAATGGTGTGAATCCAACCCTTGCTCGCGACGGGCTTACAGCGAAAAGTCTGATGATCTATGGCCCCAGCGGGGCGAAAGCTGCTCCGAACCCGGGAACTCTTGTGATCGGAACCAAGAGCGACGTGATTTACGACGGAACCGACTATGTTGTTCTGAGTGGATACGGCGTTTCATCGCTTGGAAACAACTCTAGCACGGTCTACACAACCGGCGGAAGTTCAACGGCATATACGGTGACTCCAGTTCCTGCGTATGCGGCCTACGCTACTGGCATGTCGATTTTCGTGAATTTCAATGCGGCCAGCGGCAACAACCCAACCATTGCCTTTAATGGAATTGCCACTCCCCCGAATCTTGTCAAAGAGAATGCGGATGGTACGTACAGCAACATCGCGGCAAATGACATACCGGCTAACCACAGAAGTCGAGTTACTCTCATCAGTGCCACCCAGGCATTAGTGGAGCGGATGGTGTCAGCCAAGCTGGCTGGAGAAGTTCTGCAAATGGTAAGTTTCGCCTCGGATGCTGGTGGCTCCAGTACTGCTGGTTCCACGACGAATGTGAGTGGCAGTGTTAAGACCATCACACCCCGAAGTGCCAACTCGATTATCGTGATCCTGTGTACTTTCGCAGCGCGGATACCGATTCTGGCTGCTACGAACACCGTGGGTACCTACCAATTGATGGAAGGCGCTGGGGTGGTCGGTGATCAACAAACTATCGGGGTCTCCACAGCCAGTGGAGCACTTTCGTCAGAAGCCCCAGCGGCGATTACCGCGCGATTGACGAATTCGGCCCTGACCGCTCGTTCCTTCAGCCTGGGCGCCGCCACGAACAACGCCGGTGCACCGGCTTCCGCCACGAAACAAATGTTCACCATCACGGAGATCCAAGCATGAGCGACGTTCCTATTCAAGTACTTTTTTCAATTCCGTCCGAGGCGCTGCCTACGGGGAAAAACAATTATGAACTGGCATGCGACAACGGCTTTGAAGGATCTGTCGTCGAGTGGCTTGAGTCGCTGAGAGGCCCTGAAGGTCCAGAAGGCCCTGAAGGCCCGTCCGGAGGCTCAAATTCTCCTGGTGTGGTCAACCTGCAGGACTACATGGATGCCCAGTACGGCCCTGGCCTGTGGACAAAAAGAACTGGCGTAGGGGCAGGGTCTGATATCGGCCCTGCACTGACAGCGGCTCTTACCGATATCAGGGCAACTTGGGGAAGGGGCAAGGTCATTGTTCCTCCAGGCACGTGGTTGATGAAAACCACTCCCACGGCCGCGCAACGTTCTGGTTGCATGATTGAAGGTCTAGGGAGTATGGCCTCACTAATCGTTTACGACGCGGATGATGGATGCCCTTTTTCTTTCTCCGGGGCCGGTGGCTATACGGGAGGAGGGGTTAAGGGTTTAGGACTCTTACTGGAAGACGGTCACCCCAACTCAACCGCGACAGCTTTTCGCCTGCAGGGCGACGCAACCTTCCAGCCGGACCAGATGGAGTTCAACGACATCTACTGTAGCGCCTTGGGCAACTCATACTGGCACGACGGATTCCAGGCGGTGGGAACCGCCCGCACATCGCCTCAAGGAATCCGGGTTTGCGATGTGAGAAATCTGCAGATGTTTCGTTGCAGAAACACCGGAATTTATATTCAAGCCGCTGTGCAATGGACCATGGAAAACATCGGGGTCTATGCAGGATTGGGTTCCGGGAATAACTTTTACATCGCTGGCGGCGGTAACAGCAACACCAATACGACCCAGATTACCGTTCGTCGACTCGCCTGTAGCGGTGATTTGAATCTCACCAACTGTTCACACTTTGAGGTGACAGGAAAAGCAGTGACCGTTAGCACTCACTCCGGGGCGACCTATGGCGATGTGTGTGTACCTGGAGCTGTGCTGCAGGGATCCTTCGGGACGGGTGTACGTCTCTTTCTCGGATAGCCTGAAAGGATAATAATCGTGAACATTACATCTTCGGATTTGGTCGTTGCTGCTGTTGGCTCAACGGCCATAGCCCTATCGCCTGATGTTGGCACCTATGTACTCATTGCAGTGGGTGCTCTTATCGGTGTTATGCATGCTGTGGCAAAAATCGACTTCGCCACCCGGCCAGGTTGGGGTGGACCCGGCATCAAGGCGGCATTTTATCTTTTGACCTGGGTTGGAACCGCCCTGATACTGACCACCTTCGCCTCGGCCCTGATTACCCGTTATACAGGGTTTCCAGCGGATAAGTGGCCAGGGGTTGTCGCATTCGGGATCACCTTCCTCGCTGACAAGTGGCCGGGGTGGGCCAGTGCTATCATGGATATGTTCGTCGCTCGTTTCATTCGGAACGGAAACCCAGGAGAACCAAAATGATGACCACAGTACATACCCTTCTTTGTGCCATTTTGCTTTTCACGGGATGGTGCAGAATTGTTAAGACGACTGAACGGCAGACACGTCCCACAATACGACTCTCAATGGTAAGTGCCGCAGTGGCTTCCCTGGTACTGGGTGTAGCTCCCTGGGGCAACGACCTGTGGAAGTGGTTTCCACTGTACGAACCGCACATCGTGGTTATTGTCTTACTTGGGGCATTCTGTGCCGTTCAGATCTCCACTGCTACGCACTGGCGTTTCTCTCCGCCACAAAGTTTCCAGAAAAGGCATCCATCATGATCACCGAAAAAGATTGGCTCCGGATCCTGGCCGGGATGGGAGTCAAGAATCTGACCGCAGTCAAATGGGCTCCAGCCTTTGAGGGTGAAATCCAGTACGAGAAATTCAGTCAGGGTCGCAAGGACGTGCTGGATTGGCTGCCACAGATTCTTCATGAATGCGGGTTGCTGGAAGCTCTGCAAGAGAACCTTAACTATTCCGCTGAAGGCTTGGTGAAAACCTGGCCAAGCCGGTTCGCCAGTGTGACTGCAGCTTTGCCATATGCCAAGAATCCTCAGAAAATCGCCAATAAGGTCTATGCCAATCGCATGGGCAATGGTGACGAGAACTCGGGTGATGGCTGGACCTTCCGTGGACGATGTCCAATCATGCTGACCGGTCAGGCCGGCTACATACACGTCGGTAATCTGATGGGTCAGGATCTCGTAATTCTGCCTCACCTGATTGAAGGCCCCCGGTTCGGCCTGGAGGCCGCACGACGTTGGTGGGAGGGAGACATCCCCGACTCCATGCTGGGGGATACCGTAAAGCTTCGCCGGAAGGTCAATGGCGGACTGATCGGAATTAAGGAGGTGGTTCACCTGACCGAAAAACTTGCTACGTTAATTTAGGAGAACGCAATGACTCTATGGATGAAACTGATCTTGTATGCGGCCATTGCTGCTGCAGTTGTCGGTGCGGTTGCCTGGTTTGCTTCTGACCAACGAGACACCGGGCGTGCCGAGATCCAGTCCCTGTGGGACAAAGACAAAGCCCGACAAGCCAATGAGGCCCTTCAAGACAGTGTGAACAATGCCAGGGAAACTCAACGCCGATTGGATCGGCAGAAAGCCAATGATGACAAACAAATTGCTGAACTACAAGCCGCACGTGCTGATGGCGAGCTTGCTGGCCGCGCTGCTGTCAAGCTGCGGAACCGCACCACAGACCTCGCCGACACTGCGAAGCGCTCCTGCGGCAATACCGCCACTGACGAGCAACGCAAGGCAGGAACCGAAGCCGTTGATTTGCTTGCCTACGTGCAGCGCAGCATTGACGAAAGAGCGGGAGCGCTTGCAGAATTTGCAGACCGCGCCTACATCCGAGGGGGCAGGTGTGAAGCCGATTACGACGCCCTGACAGTTCCGGGGCTGATCAAGCCTTAGAAAAGTCTAGCTTTAGAAGCCCCGCAGGAGTGCCAAATCGGCTCCTGGCGGGGTTTTTGTCGTTTCTGGGGTATGGATCCACCGTGCCAGGCCCAATGCGGGCATCCAGGGCGGCTAATTGGGTCACAAAGTCCTTCCAAGAATTGCCCCTGTTCTTGGTAAACTTCAAAAGGGCTATCCTGTCCACACGGTCAGGAGAACACCCCTCCTCCAGTTCCGGGCCTGTCTGCCAGCGGAACACATACACGGTCTGCCTGTGGCTTACGACGATCCAGCTGATTCCCCCACCCTTGGACCAGTCCCTGAGCCAGTCCAGTTGACCCGGCCGAAAACTAACCTTCAGAACCCGAACCCCATCGAATTCTTTCAGTTCCATGGCAATGCCGGCTCCACTGCAACCTAGCACATCAGGAACCCCGGGGGTGAACCTGTCTGAAATTTTTTGGAACTTGCCCAACCGCCTGAGTTCAGGCTTGAGGTGTTTCCAGAGGGTTGATTCAATCATGGTATAGGCAAAGAAAAACCCGCCGAAGCGGGTTGATCAGTCGAGGCCAAGATTTACTCGGCTGCAGGGGTCAGGGCCTTGGTCACGGCAGCCAGGTCCTTGGAGCCGTCCTTCCAGTACCAGCCGTGTTGGCCTTCAGGCTTGGACATGTTTTCCATGCCGCGCAGTTTGCGGCGGGCGACTGCTGGCGTGATGCCGATCTTTTCGGCCAGGGCGTTGATGCCGGTGTGGCCTTCAGGAACAGCGCGGGGGCCGAAGACGCCTTTTTCTTTCTTGGCAGCAGGTTTTGCAGCAGCCTTGGTTTTCTTGGCGGGTGCAGCAGAAGCGCCGGCTTTGTCAGCGGCGGTGGATTTGGTTTTCTTGGTTGCAGTCATAAGGTTCTCCAATAAAAAGGTTGATGGACTTCTTTCGTTGGCCAGATCTAAGGCCTCGGAAGCGTCCATTATATCCGTGTTTTCATCATCCGTGGACTTAATGCGCATTTTTTTCTCCTAGTGATTTTTCGACCTCCTCCCAACTGTGTAACGCCTGGATCTTCGCTTTGGCCAGGTGCGCTACGAACATATGGGTCATGACCGTGTGGTTCGCGTTCATTAACTCCATGTGTGTTTTCTGAAGTTCACCCGCCCTGATTTCGTCGATCGTAGGGGCAGTGAAGGGCTTGGCTAACTTGGCCTTGAACTGGTTGAAAAATGCAAACAAGGTGTTCTCCTGGTTACTGAATACCGTGAAGGTAGTCATAGGTTGAAATCAGAGCGGAATCCTCAACAGGCCGAGAGGGCAGGTTCAGGGATTCACTCTTACCGTGACAGAACGGTTTGCCGGCCGAGATAACCGTACTGCTCAAAAATCCGGCGGACAGGGGCTTGACCTCCCGACGAATTCCATTCTCCCAGGCATCCGTCCGAAGCGTGCGGGCTATGGCTGAAGACACCTCACTGTGAACCAACAGGTCAGGAAAGATGATTGGCACATGACGAACAGACTCTCCAGACCTCCCGTGGTCGGTGACTGCCAGAACAACATATTTCATACTTAAGCTCCTTTTGAGGTTTTGACCCTACGGGCTCGATTGCCTTTGGGCTCTACGGCACGCTCGTCCCGAGTGACAGGGCGTTTGTCCTCTCCAGTGACGAACCACCAGAGACTGCCTCCAGATTCGACGGAATCCACCGCTGAGGCTTTGTTTTTCAAATGCCACAGGGCTGCAGTGATTTGATTGCTGCTGCCTCCTGTGGCCTCCCTGATCTGTGCGACACTTTGAAAATCGTCGGCGGCCCGAAGAGCTTTCAGAACCCTGAAGGTCCAAGTGGGGGCTTTATCAGCCCGGGTGTATTTGGTTTTCATGTTAGATGGTGATGGTTTTGCCGGAGGGGGCGGTGAACAGTTTCAGGCTGACAGCAGGGAAGCAGGTGTAGGTTTCTTTGACGCCGCTGTCGTCGATCAGAGTAGCTTCGATCCTGTCAGCCACCATGCAGACCAGAACGTTGATTCCTTTTTCCAGAAGCTGAGCTTCCAGGGTATCGATTGCTGCCAGGATTTTTTTGAATGAAGCCATTTTAATTTCTCCGGTTGAATAAAGTTGATAAGTCAAATATACCAAGATCTTGATTCAACCGTGAGATTGTCTTGAAGAAACTTGTAACGGTTTTCAAGAGTCCAGGTTTTGCAGATCCTGAACGTACAGGACTACCGAGTAGCCGTCGGGATGGTTGCCGATCAGGCGGGCGGTATAGTCGCCGACTGATTCTTCATTGCCGGGAGTCCGGGTCAGTCCCACCTCGGTCAGTCCCATGGTCTTGGCGATGTCCTGAACGATTTCAATGCCGTCTGTGGTGGTGTGGCCGACAGGCTTGGAAAAAACTTCCATCGTATCTTCGTCGGTGTTAACTTGAAGGATGAGGTTGAGTGCCATTTTGTGCTCCGGTTGGTTGATAGATTTAGTTTAACAAGATCTTGATGAAACCGTGACTTTAACTTGTAACAGTTTCATCCCCCGATGTAAACCCAGCGAGAATTCTTGTCCCTGATGACATCATCAGCGGGCCATTCCAGGATCTGAACCCGGAGCCGACCACCGCGGTCTTCCAGAACCTTATGCAGCATCTGTGCCGGTAGCTTCAGGGCTTGCTTCTTGGAAATCACCAGGGAGCAGCTGCAGCCGTCAGGGAAGACCTTACCAGGGTCACCTTCGATCGGGGCGTCAGACCTGAGGTGAACAGCGAAGTGGGTTCCGGCAGGCTGACGTTTAATCCGGCGACGTGCTTGGTCAGCCGTCAGGGTCAGTTCGGTTTTAATCGGGTCTTTCATTTCAGTTCCCCAGGAAAGAGTTGATTTGGTTCATCAGGGATTCAACGTGGGCCAGGTCACCAGCGTGACCCCAGTTCTTTTGGTCCATCGCCTGTTTGCGATTGTGTGCTTCCAGTTTTTTCTGGAGGACTGCGATTTCAGCCTGAATGTTGTTGAACCGGCTGTCGTAGGTTTGTGCTGCTGTCAGGGTCATTTGTGTTTCTCCAGTTGGGTAAGTCGATAAGTCAAATATATCGAGATCTTGATTCAACCGTGAGAAACATCTTGACTGTTACAAATTAGCTACTCGTCTCAGGATCAGGGATGCCAAATCCTGTTTACCCTGCAGGGACTCAAGCTGGTCGTCATCTACGGTTCCCTTGGCCGCCAATGACAGGAGAGAAACCTTCCCACCAGTTCTGGCGATGATTCGAGCCTTGGCCTGTTCATAGTCGATCAGGCTGGAGGTGGTTGAATAAAAAATTCCAGTATCAGCCCGGCTTAGGTCAATGGCGATCCCCCCGGCTCGGATCTGAACCACACAGGTGTCGATCTTTCCTTTCTGGAAATCCCATTTCGCGGTGTCCCGAGCCTGTGGCTTCATTCCGCCCGCGATAAAGTTCGCAGAGCGGCCCATCTTTTTCATCTGAGCAAGAATTGCAGCCAGCTCATACCTGAACCGACAGAACACTACCAGCGGATCCGTGACATGGTATTCATCGACGATTCCCCTGAGGGCTCTAATACGGTCGTCTCCGAGGGCTACGTTCGTCTGTAGGTCGTCGTCAGGGTTCCGGACGGGCAGGAAGCCCCCCGTGATCTGTTGAAGCCTCAGAACCTGTGTAAGAACAATCTCCGCTATCACTTCCTCGTTCCGTCCGGCCTGCTTGACCATCGTCTTCAGATGGTTCATCATTTCGTTGTAGTGCTTCAGGGCGGGGTTGGTCAACTCGAAGTGGATGGTCTGATACTGCTCCTCAGGGAACCCGCCAGCTTCGGCTCGGGTCAGCTGGAAAGCAACAGACGAAATCTTCTCCTGCAGTTCATCCAGGTTCTTGAAGGTTTCTGGCTTATGGCCTCCGAACCCGTACTTGTCGACATACCTGTCCAGGAACCCGTCGGGTGCACTGCGCTTGAACCGGCTGCGTTTCCATACTGTGCCGAATATCTCAGGATCCAAGAACTTGTACTGGGAAAAGGCGTCGGTGGGTTTCGAGAGAAAGGTCCCTGTCAGGATCGTGCGATAGGTAGCTCGTCGGCCCAGGATGTGAATGGTCTTAGACTGCTTGGCCGCATGATTCTTGATTTTCTGAGACTCATCCACGGTCACCTTCTGTGGGTTGGTCTTATACAGAATCTTCTTGAGTCTCCAGGTGGCCTCATGGTTAATAATCATGATGGACAGTTTTCCCGGGGTAGGCTTCCATCCCTTCAGCAGAACCCGGCGCTCCTGGGCTTTACCTTCGACGATTTCAACCTCATATGGGATGTTCAGGGTATCAGCCAGTTCTACCGCCCACACATCCTTGGCGATCGACGGGCAGATGATAACCCACTTGGAAATCTGCCCCTGTAGGAACCTGTACCCCGACACCGCAATGTCTATCCGGGTCTTCCCTAGTCTTGGGTCCATCAACAAGGCAAAGGAGTCGTTGTCGACTCCTACTTTTGCTGCCCTGAGTTGGTACCCCCGGAGGGGCTGTTTGATCCCGTACCTGGCCTGATACCTGGCCAACAGGGACTTGGGCTTGCGTCTGATCATCGGTTTCCGTCCAGGTCCTTGGTGAGCCCGATCCACAGGGCGATGCAGAAGATGATCAGGTAGAAGAACAGCGGAACCGTGCAGGCCCACCACGAGTAGCTGTGGTTAAACAGCAGTTTGGCCGTCGCCATGGTCAACGAGACCAGAAGGCACTTGATCAGCATCCGAGCCCCCTGAAGTCAGGAGCATGGCCAGACAGGGCGGCACTGTGTGCTCGCTCTAGCCGTTCCATCTTGGAGTTGTAGTTGGTTCTGGCGTTGTTCAGTTCTTGTTCGATCCTGGGGATGTCCGCAGGATCCCCACCGCCTTTCCAGGATGCCGCGATCTCGGCTTTGATCAGGCGGGTGACAGCGCCTTTCAGTTGAATAATTTCAGTTGCCATACTATGACTCCATGGTAGTTGAGAAATGAGAAGAACAGGCTGGCCCAGAGACACCCCAGGTAAAACCACACAGCGTCTCGGAATACCATTTCATTCTCCTAGTCGGGATCAGGAAGCAATCGCATCTCGGTATTACCATGCTTCGTTGCGTTGGTTCGAACAATCTTCAATTGCAGGTGACCGAGGATCAGGGCAATGGCCTGCTGAACGTCGGCCTCGGACTCCCGTTCCGACCAGTACATCTGGAAGAGCCGGGTTTCTTCGATCGGCTGGCCCGCCTGATTGGTGAACTGTGGGATTTTGCGGCGGGCTACCATGTCAGCCTCCCAGTGCAGTCCGGATGTGAGCTGCGGCCTCAGCGTTGGCCCATTCCCACTTGCCCCCGGGCTTCTCGATCTTCTTGCCCCTGAGGATCTTGCGAGCTTCGGATGGATCCATCTTCAGTTCGGCACACAGGGTGGCCAGGGAATACCCCGCAGGAGCCTTGGATTCGCCTTTAGGCGTGCGTTCAGCACGGGGCTTGGGGCTGATGTCCCCATCGTCTGCCAGGGTCGCCAGGGGCTCCAGTCCCAGCAGGATTCGCATCTCCTGTTCCGCCTTGTTGGACCGGCCCATAAATGAGGTGTGGTATTTCTCCAGGGCTTTCCTGAAGTCATAGTTGTGGGGCTCGAGGTCATAGAATTTTTCTTTGGTCTCGTAAACCCGATAGACCTTGGTTTCACCAATGATCTTGTTTTTGTCGTCCCGCTGATAGATCGTTTCGATGTCCAGCTTGACTACTTCGATGGTGCCGGAATCCATGGTCAGAAAATAACCATAAGACCGGCCATCACGAAGCCACAGGTAGGAATGAGTCCTGTCCCGCATGAAGACCAGTGGACGGAAGTCCAGCTTGATCTTCCCGGTTTTAGGAGCTGGCTTCACGGGTGTGAAGTCCAGCTTAATTTTCTTGGTGGCCATGTGGCTTATTCTCCGGACTTGACGCGGTCGAAGGTGTTGCGGGCGGTGCGGGCGTTGATGCCCACTGCGATGGCAGCGTGCTTGACGCCGACCCGGGTGGCTGCAGGGAATTTGGCGATGGCCTGACGAACCGCAGCAGTGGCGGTGATTTCCTTGGCGACAGCTTCAGCGCGGAGGCCAGTGAGGAAGTTCAGGACGGTGGTGTCAGCTTTGTTCATTTGATGCTCCAGGTAAGTTAAGTTGTTTATCAACGAAATGTTGATATGTCTAGTTTAACAAGATCTTGATGCAACCGTGAGATTGAGTTGTAAACAATTGTAACTAATCTTCATTCCCGTGTCATTCGCTGTCCCAGAAACTATCTGCGTCCAAGTCCGCCTGATCCTGTGCGTTACGCCGGGTTCTGCAACCACAGCAAATTTGATAGACAGGGCCGCACATGCCTTCCTCGTAATCCCTGTAGGGCCGGAGAATATCAACCTTCTTGCAGAAGTCACAGTGAGCCGGTTCGGCCTTCTCTGTTCTCAACCGTGTGATACAGGCCTGGCACAGGTCATGCATCTCGGACCCCATGGAGTCAGTCTCGCCCTGTACCCGGCGCACAGCCGGCTGATCTGGGTGATGGTCACAGACAGTGCCAGCAGGAGGCTCAAAAGAAGCCCCTGGGAGCGATGAGATAGGTCCGGTAACCTCAGCCATTGAAATTCTCCTGATTAGCCGCTTGGCGCGGGTATTGATCCGACAGCACCTCGAAGGGTACAGCCGGGACGTGGGGAAAGCGAAAGAACATCCAAGGCCACCCTTCGAATATTCTGTCGCGAACCATTTGCCACCTGAAGTCAGCCATTAGATCCTGACTCCCTTCAGGCGTTGTTCTGCCACCCAGTCACTGATGCCGGCCCTCAGGTCAGCCAGAGTCGGGTAGGTCCCGATGAGTTCGATTCCCAGCCGACCCCGCCAGAGCATGAATCCCTCGGCGTTAAACCCCGCGGCCAGGTTGAAATTATGGGCCCGGGTTTGAAGCTCGTGCCACTGGGAGACATGGCTAATTTCGTCGTTCATGTTATTCATCCTTGGTGTAGAAATAAAGAACGGCCACCCCCACAATGAATTCACCCAGTGTCAGACCCAAAAATAGTGGCCAACCGCCCCAGGCCTGATTCCATTGAAATAAGAAATCACCCATGTTATTTCCCCAGTTTCTTGGTAGCTGCCAGGTTGACAGAGCTGCTGAAGGTTCGACCCTCACTGTAGGCATCGTATTTGAATTTGTCGCTGGATCGGTCAGCGGCCGGGTCGTTGGCCAAGGCCATCATTTTCTTGACCCGGTTGATGATTTTTTCTTCAGCCATTTTGTTGCTCCTTAGTTGACGCAGTTGAAGTGGAAATGAACGCCGGCCTGAATGGATTGGTTCCCGATGAACAGGGGATAGAACCGGCCATCGGTGTGAGTTTGCATGATGTAGCGAAGTTGGCTGTATTCAGGGGTTGTCGACGGGAATTTCTTTTCGACGGCTTTAATTGCGTTGTCGGGAGTGGCGTAGGTTTTGCTTGGAATGATTTGGATCAGTTTGGTCATTTCAGTTTCTCCGGTTGGTAAGTTGATAGACCTAGTTTAACAAGATCTTGATCAAACCGTGAGAATTCTTGAACTGTTACAAACACATGCCAAAGCCCCTTGTGGGGGCTTCAGGCTGTGCTCTCAGCGGGTTGCGCTGATTACAGGGGAGGCAGGCCCAGGTTCTTGCGAACGATGGGGTCGATGCTTTCACCGCGCTGATTGGCGGCGTAGGCACGTTGGTCGTAGTCCGAGCCGGTCGCGGCCTGGGCTACGGGAGCAGCAGGGATGCCCAGGAGGCGCGCTGTCTGAGCACCAGGGGAAACCACAGGGGCGGCGGCGACTGGGGCTGCTGGGGCAGCGCTGACCTTGCCAGCCTTGCGGTCAGCGATGCGTTGGGCAGCCTTGGCGTATGCAGGGATGTCCATCATCATTTCAGCAGCAACTTCCTTCTGACCGATCTCGTTGGCACGGCGTACCTGTTCCAGGTGTTCGCAGTTCTTGTCGATGTAGGAACCGCCCAGCGAGAAGCCGAACATCGAACCCTGTGCACCACCGGACATGCTCAGTGCGCAGACTGCCGTTGGCGAGATGCTGGGGGCGTAGGCCGTGCTGACAGGGATGCGGGCAGCTTCATAGACATCGCCGGCGACAGCCACCGAAGTGCTGTTGCCCGAGGCGGCGTTGGAAGAGTTGTTGCCTGCATTGGTCTGCGTGTTGCCGCCGGAGAAGGAACCGCTGACGCTGGCAGAGTTGCCGCTGTCACGGACCGAGCCGCCAGTTGCAGTGCTGTTGCCGCTGCCCAGGACGGAACCACCGGTGGCCGAGGAACGGTTGTCGTTGGTGCTGTTGCCGGAGTTGCGGATTTGCTGCTGCTGACCCTGAGCCTGGCCTTGCATCTGGCCCTGGGCGTTCGTGTTGCGGATGTCGTTGCGGTTGGAAGCGTTGGCCGTTGCGGCTGCTGCAGCACCTGCTGTGGCACTGCCACCGTAACCCGTGCCGCCGGATCCGCCCTGACCGCCCAGGCCACCGGCGCCGCCGTTACCACCGTTTCCGCCGTTGCCACCCGAACCACCGACGTTGCAGTTGTTGCCGTTGTTGCCACAGGGATTCGAGTTCTGTGGGGTTGCGAACGCTCCGGCCGAAGCCAACAGCACGGCGGCTGCGATGAGCGAATAAAAAGTCTTCTTCATGAAATACTCCTGTTGATAATGTGAGTCCGTTAAGGTGGTACTCGATGCCTACACTGACGTGTTCTTAAATTCGATCGGGACAAGTTCAAGCACGGGTTCCGGTTTTGTGCTGAAGAACTTTTGAATGAGAAACTCGGAGTAGTTTTCGTCCCACTCCCGAACTCCCACTCCGTTGAGAAAATCTTGCTTGGTGTAAATATTAGGCATGATCAAATCTTAAGCTAAATTTAGTTACAGCTGCAGAACTTTCTCAAATGTTTTTATTTCCCTTAGAAAGGAATGTCATCATCCATGTCATCGAAACCACTGGCGGGCCTCGGTGGCTGACGGAACAGGGCCGAGCGTTGGGGCTGAGTCGGCGGGGCTGAAGCCTGAGCAAACAGGTCAGGCCGGGGGAGTGTTTTCTTGGTCGTTGGGGGAAACAGACGGATCTGCAAATTGCTGGTCAGGGAGACACCAGGGTTCAGCTTGACCCCGATACTTCCGTCGTCATTTTTCCAGGCAGCTCCCACGTTGCTGTTTGTGCTACCTGTGGATGGATCCTTGACCCCGATATTGAAGTCGGGTCGTTTGCCGGTGGCCATGATATTCTCCTGCTAAAAATCCCCCCACCGAAGTGGGAGGATTAGGTTACTTACCTGGGATCAGGCCGGCGGGTTATTCAACCACCTTGGTCAGATCGTCGAGGGCCAATGCCCATTCTTCGGTCTTCTTGGATTTGCCCTTGCCGGTCGTCACCGCGACGGTGTACTCGTCGCCCTCGATCTCGGTCACTTCACCTTCTTGCTCGGCGCCTTCTTCGTCGGTGAAAGTCACCGCATCGCCAACTTCGATTTCGTCGGCATCAGGTTCAGGCTCGGGGGTTTTCTTAACCTTCTTCTTGGGGCCAGTGGCAGCCGGTGCTTCCGGTTCAGCTGCGGGCTTGGTAGCGCCCTTCTTGACCACCTTGGTAGATGCTGCAGGAGCAGCAGGTTCTTCACCACGGGATTCGAGTTCTTCGATCGGGAAGAATTCGACAGGGCGGGCCTTGGTCTTGCCCTGATAGACTTCGTGGGCCAGTGAAGCACCGCAGGTTTCGCCGATCATGTCAGCCGGGTCGAGGTCCATCACGCCCTGTGGCACTTCGAAGCCCAGTGCTTCAAGGACGCCGCGGAGGTTGAACAGGGCCTGGGGCTGGAGCGAGCAGTTGTGGTAAACCTTGCGGCCATTGAACTGGTCATCCAGGCCACCGATGATTTTGAACTCGAGAGCCAGGTATTCGCCGCCGGAGTTGTCACTGGTCTTCTGTTCGACTTCGACGACTTCGAGGCCGACATCGCCTTCGTCGATGACGCCTTGTGATTCGGTGTCGCTGAAGTCAACCTTGATGCCTGCGGGTTTCTTGTTGCCGCGGGCTGGACGTTTGGCAGTAGCCATGGTTTATTTCCTTTTCAAAAGTTTCTTGGTTACAGGAACCGGCTTTTCGGCCGGGGGTTTAATTTCCCCTTTCATCAAGAGGACCAGATCATTATAGTCTGGATCCTCGAGAACGTCAGGGGTGAAGCTGCCCTTCGGCTGGCGAACCTTGGTCGTGTAGTACGCGTGCGGTCCTACCCGCATGCAGTAAGTGACGGTTCGCTTGACCTTGCCGACTGACAGTTTCTCAATGGACTCCTTGATAAAGGTGTTACCAATGATCTTGACGGCCGCTGTCAGGACACTTGCCACAGAAGGCATCATCCTTGGGCCAATAGACGGAGTCAGTTCACCATCTTCACCGTCCTCGGTATCTGTGGACCGGTCATGGGCCAGGAAGACGACGTTGATGCCCTGATCCACTAAATCGCGATAGTTCACGATCCAGGTTTTTAGACGGCCGGCTGCGACACCAAAATCTCGCTTGGAGATCGGGGCACTTTCATCCTTGCCGTTTTCCTCCAGGGCCGCCAGAAGGGCGAAATCCTGAAGTTGTGAAACCGCGTCGATGACAACGGTTTTGTACTTGTTCTCTTTGGAAACCAAGTACCAGTAGATTTGTTCGAAGGCGTCCCAGCTTTCGATGGACAGGGTGTCCACGTCCTTCAAGTCAGAGATAGAATCCGTGCCTTTCTCGCGGATGTCCAAATGCAGCAGCGGCTTGGGAAACGTAGCCGCGATGGTGGTTTTACCAGTCCCCGCTTTTCCGTAGAACAGGGCAGCCAGAACGAGGCCCAGGGACGTCACGGGTTTGATCTGAGCCAGTACCGAAGCGAACTTGGAATTATTCGGCCCCGCCATTGTCTTCTTCACCGTCTCCGGCGGCGAGTCCGGCCTGATTTTCTTCTTGAGCATCGATTTTTTCCTTCACTGTGTATTCTGTCTTGCGGATGAAATCACTATCGAGGCCGCGTACTTCCGCTTGACAGATTGAATAGTACGAGCACTGCTTGCAATCGCGGGTCATGTTCCTGACCATGGCCGTTGGACCCATTGCCCTGATCTCTTCAGCGCTGGCCAAAACATCCTTGACGACGTTCATGACCATTCGATCCGAGGGACTGGGCAGGTAGATGCGCCGGTAAAACCTTTCCTCCTTACCCGTCAGGGTCTTTGCGAATGCCGTGTACTCAGCCATTGCGGCCGGGGTACGTTTTTCCTTGGGAAGCTTCATCACAGCTTCCATATAAATCTTCGGGGTGGTGTCGATTTTTGCTGCCATGCTGATGACCCCGGACTTCAGCGGTTCAGGCACCGTGGGTGGCTTCTTCCTGATGTAGTCCCAGATAACACCGTCAGGCTTCGGATAACCCAGCTGCGGGAGAAGCCAGACGTACATCAGGAGCTGGAGGTCAGCGTAGCGAGCTTCTTCATCTGGGATTGATTTACAGGTCTTGTGATCCATGACCCAGTTCCGGCCTTCCTGATCCTGTGGAAACTTGTCAATGAACCCGATCATCCTGGTTCGCGAGTCGAGGTCCACACGGACCGGGATTTCAGCGATCAGGCCCCGATGGCGGGGAACATAAATCAATCCATCCTGTTCGTACTTATCGACATAGCCCTGAATGATTCCCTCGATCATCGTTGGCAGATCCCCCAGAAGTTCTCGTTCCTCCTTGAACATCTTTCCGAATTCCTTTTTGAAGGCAGCCATTTCAGGTGCCCAGTTCCCACGAAGCTGGTGAGCTTCCAACATCGAATGAACTCCAGTACCAATGAACAGGGGGGTTGCCTGACGAACTTTTCTTAGACCCTGGTAGTAGCGGTAGTGATGCTGCATCTGGCAGCGTCTCCACACTTTCAGGCGGGAGTGCGAGATCTGTAGAACCTCCTCCCAGAAAATTCGAACCTTGTCCCGCTTGATAATCGCCGGGGCTTTGGGTTGGTTATTGACCACCAACTTCAGAGCGGTTTTCTTTGCCATCGATTTACTCCTTGAACCCGGCGAATTTGCCGTCATCGAAAAGAACTACTTTGCCGTTGCCCCAGGGGCCTACTTCGAAGTCAGCTACCAGGGGAACCGTCATGTTGATTTTGAAGTCTTCCAGTAGTGCTGGGCCTTCCATTATAGTTTTGATTTGTGGCAGGGTTCGCTTGAGCCTGGAGGTTCTGACCCACATGAGAATGGAATCGTGAACCTCCCCCTTGATTCGAACATGGTCCCAGCTGAATTCATCATGGATTTCAACCATTGCCATGGCTTTCATGTCCCCAGATCCGAAGCCCTGAACCGGGCTATTGATGCCCTGACGTTCCGCTTCAGCCCTGACGCCCTTCTCGCTGCTGTTGATGCCTGGCAGGTGGCGTACGCGTCCTGACAGGGAGGAAACCTCTCCGAATGCCCTGACGCAGCGCCTTTGCCGTTCGTGCCACACGGGGAGGGCCGAATAAGTCTCGAAGTACCTGACCCGGAATGCCTGGGCTTCCTTGGCAGACATGTCGACTCCGTAATTATCACGTGCGTAAATAATCAGTTTCGGCCAACCCATTCCGTACAGCAAGCCAAAGTTCACCGCCTTGGCCATCTTCCGTTCTTCCTTGGTCAACAGATGAACAGGCTTGCCTAGAATAAACGAGGCAGTTGCGGAGTGAATATCCCCACCTGTTTGGAAAATCTGTTTCATGCGAACGTCGTTCGAAAGCATGGCGGCGATTCGCAGTTCAATCTGAGAATAATCGGCGCAGACGAAAGACCATCCCGGCGGAGCATCGATCAGGCTTCGAATCATCGGGTCTCGGGGAACCTGATGCAGACGACTGGCGAAACGGCCGGTAACCGTTCCATGCAGCTTTGTGGACATGAACAGTTCATTGCCGTGCATCAGTTCCTTCCAACCGACAACGTATGTACTCAGGTTCTTGTCGATGCCCCTAAAATCCATCAGGAGCTTCGGTAAAGGGTGTTCGTGTTGCAGTCTGAGCAGTACCGACTCCCCGGTGCTTGCGGCTCCTGTGCTAGTCTTTTCTAGGATTGGAAGTTTGAGGTGTTGATAAAACAGTTTTCCGATCTGTTTGGGTGAATTCCAGTTGACGGTGTTCCCACTGAAGGTTCTGCCCACCAGCTTATTCATTTCGGTCAGGATTTTGTTTTTCTTCAGGGTCAGTTCTTTCTCGACCTCCGCCTGACGAGTCAGGTTGATAAAGTGGCCACTGGTTTCGATCTTCTCGAACATTCGGGCCGCGGGCATTACCAATTTGTAGTACAGGCGGCGTAGGTGTGGGTGCTTCAGCAGCTGCGGCTTGAAGATGTGTTTGAGATTCCTGGTGTAGTGAGGATCGAAGCAGCCGTACTTGTAGAATTGTTCCCGCTCGGTCGGGTTCCTGAAGTCCCCCAGCTTGATTCGAAGTGGCACGTCGTAGGAAGGTGCGTTCAGGAATTCACTGGCAAGTTCCTTCAGGCCATGTGGACTGTTCTCATCCAGCAGATGGTGGGCCAGCATCACATCGAATTTAAGCTTGAATTTTCGGCCGTAACACTTGAAGAGAAATCGGTTGTCGAATTTGAAGTTCTGACCAACCACCTCCTTACCCTCAGCCAGGTCGACCATCGTGTCGATGAAGAACTGCTGTTGTTTCTGGTCATGTTTCCAAGGGCTGTCTTTGACGTTCAGAGGCAGGGCATAGTTTTTGTCATTATCCAATGAGACCTGAATGGTGTTAACCATGGCTCCGGGGGCGTAAGGATCCAGCCCTGTGGTTTCCAGGTCGACCCCCAGCTCGTCAGAAGCAGCATACTCCTCGATGAAGGTATTCCACTGCTTCAGGGTTGTTATGACTTCCCAGTGAATGTCTGCACTGGTAGGAACGTTGCCGGCCAACAGATGGCCGAATTTTTTGATGTCCTTGGTAAGACCCGGGAGTCTGGTCGGATCCCTGAGGGCCATGTTCGGGTGGAAGGACGGAACCACAGTGCTGCCCATATACGCGAATGGCTGGCCATGCAGTTCGGTGATCTTGGCTTTTTTCGTCAGGGCCTTGAGAACTGTGGCACCCAGGGTCAGGATGAACTCTGGTTTGACTTCAGCGATTTCCCTGGTTAGGTAATCTTTGCAGATACTGACCTCCTTGGCACTGGGGGATCGACCCTCAGGAGGATGGCATTTAACTACATTGGTCAGGTAGCAGTCTTTGCGTTCGACCCCGGCAGCTTCCAGTAGCTGATCAAGCAGCTTGCCACCTCGTCCTTGGAAGTGGCGTCCGGTTCGATCCTCCAGGTCACCGGGGGCTTCCCCGATGATCATGATCTTTGCGTTCTTCGGGCCTGTGCCCCACATGCAGACGTGCTCGGCTGATTCCCAGTTAGAGCAACGTTCGCAGTTACTGTCCCGGGCGAGGCCGGGTAAAGCTGAGATCGGTTGGACTCCACTGTCCAACTTCAATTCCAGCTGATTGGAGGAGCTCGAGGCCTTCCGTCTTACGGTACGCTTGGTCGTAGAGGACACGTTTGATTCCTGTATTGATGATTAATTTGGCGCAGTCGAGGCAGGGGCAGTGCGTGCAGTATAAGCTGCTTCCCTCAAGTGAAATGCCGGCCCGTGCTGCGTACGATATGGCCCCTGCTTCGGCGTGCACGGTCCGGGTACAGGGGGTAGACACGTTGCACGTCTCAGACGAGCAATGCGGCAGGCCTGCGGGGGCTCCAGCATAGCCAGTGGAGACGATCCTTCCGGCCTGAGCCACTACAGCCCCCACTTGGAGCCGGTTACAGGTTGAACGTCGGGCCATAATAAGCGCGATCTCCATCAGCATGTCATCTCGGCTGATTCTCATAGAACTCCCATCAGCCCGGCCAAAGAGCCAGGCGTTAAAGTTGAAACTTTCTTTCCACCCTGATGCAGCTTCTTCAGGTTTCGCAGGGTTGAAAACGAAACCTCCTTGTCAGAGTCGATGTAGGTATCCCACTGCTGGTTCGTCCTGAACTCAAATTCTTCGCTTTTCGAGTAGGGCGGAAAGATCGGGTTTTTCATGACCCGAAGATAGTTGATGGTTCGGCAGTCCATCCAGGTCAGTGAGATGAACCATCGAACCTGGATCGGCCGGGGAGTGATGACCTGAAGCTGGTTCATGGATTCCGCGATCCCGGTCAGGAGCCACAGGTCAGCCAGGAACTTGTGCGGGAACTCGCTGGATCGGCTAAACACCGTCAGGGTAGGTATCTCAACCCGGGTGTCTCGGAACCCCATAGCGGTGATACAGGGCCCGCGCTCATGGCCGTGTGATCCCCCAGGAAACATCATGATGTCAGCGTCGATGCTCCCAAAGGTTTGCTGTTTCTTCAGGGCAGCAATCCAGTCGAGGTAAGTCTGTTTGTCCAGATAACCCCGAATCAACTGGCGGGCCTTGGAATCGGTGTACCCGATGTCGCCTAGCTGATAGTTCATGTACTTGGTGTGCTTGAACTCAATACAGAGGCCACCGACTGAGATCGTATGACCCGGATGCTGTCCCTTGATTCGGCTGTTCCTGAAGCCATGTCGCTTCATCTGGTTCAGAATATATTCACGGATCATCGCAGTCTCCTCTTGACTCGAGACTGGTCAGCCGGCAGTCGTTTGGATTTGAAGGTTGGCATCCTGAGAACATCCTTCATTCCGTGTGGCATGGATTTGAAGGTGGCGGCCCAGCCCAGGATTTGGGTTTGATCCTCGAACCAGGCCTTAGCTTCGTCCGCATCCATCTCCCCGCGGCCTACTGTAACCATCGTCCCCTGTTTGAGTAGACATACTCCGGTGTGGGGGTGAATGAGGTCCTCAAGGAGTGGTCCCTTGAGGGAACCAATTTGACCGTTGGGAACCTTACCGGCTTTGGCACTGCTCCTTTCCATTTTGCCCAGCGTGTTGGTTTTAGGTGCGTTGCGATTTGATTCTCCTTCGATGATTTCGTCGACTCGGATCTCTCCGGTGACCCAGGTTTTAACTCGCCATAGTTGCTGGCCCGCCTTGGTTGGTCGACCTTCCTTGGGCAAGGCATTCAGGTTCCGGATGATGGTTCCTTCGGCTCCCAGATCGATGTGGTTTTGAATCAGCCGGTTCAACTCCTTCCTGTTCTGTGCGAAGTCCATTGGGACGATATGAATTCGTTTTCCACCTGGGGTCCATTTAGCCAGCCGATCCCGAAGCATCATGTACCTGGCAATGTAAGGCAGCTTGACGGTCTCAGCGTTCACCAGGTCGAACAGGTGCCAATGCAGGTCAGCCATCCGGGTAATCCCCTTGAACTTCCCCATGGCCCCTGAAGTCAGGCTACAGAGACGGTCCGTGCTGTAGGGGTTGTCCCCCAGAACCATCTCCCCGTCGAACCCTGTCCATTCGGGGCGACTGAAGTAGTCGGTGATTCCATACCCGGCGAAAGGATCCAGGCTCCGACCTGTCAGGCCGGCCCCGGGGTTGTAGATGCCGGCACGAACACCGTCGAACTTGGGCTGAACCCCACAGGGGAAGATGACTTGATCGAGGATCGCGTCCTCTGCCAGCTGTGGCTTCATGACCGTACCTTGAAAAGGATTTTATGGTCAGCCCTGAAGATATGGAAGCTACCAATGTTCATTAGCATGCTTCCCATTCTGACGTCGGACCAACCTTGGTTCGGGGCCGCCAGTCGGCACTGCTGAAGAACCCACAGGAGCAGTCTGATCGCCATGTAGACGTCGTCCCTGAAGTGACGAATGAAATCACAGCTGCGAATGTGATAGACAATGTCGATCCGGTTGTTTCTCATGATGAAGTGATACCCCAGGGTACAGGGTACGCGTTGCCCTTCCCGGATCGCTGACAGATCCTCGGGGAACCAGACCGGCAGGTAGGCCTGGCGGGTCAGGGGTTCGTGGGCCAGAACCGTCACCAGGGTTTCCAGATCACCATAAGCGAACCGGATTCCGTGATGACCATTCTTCAGGACTTTGAACTCGGACTCCCCGTCCAGCTTTCCACCTTCGGTCAGGCCGGCATATTTCGGCCAGAACCGCTCGGCGTAGCTGTGGGAGAAGGCCCCCTGAGCCTTGTGCGTGGCCGCGTTCTTGGCACCGGGCCAGTGCTTCCACTGTTCACCTGGGTTCAGCGGCTGGCCTCCGACTCGTTCCATCACAAAGTGATCATCTGCCCATGGCAGGTTCGGCTTGATTTCATCCCGCCAGAAGTTCAGGTTCTCGACGCCTTCCAGGTCCAGTCGCAAACTGTGATGAAGCAGCTCGTGTGTAGCCATGTGATCCATCTTGGACACGTCGACTGTTTGCCAGCGTGGCGGGTGAACCACAGGGGCATGGAGGAAACCTTGTTTGATAACCGGAATAACTTGGTCATCGAAAAATCCTGCTTTCATTCGTCATCTCCTTCTTCGTCAATAACCGTTTCACCCTTCAGGCCGGCCAACATCTTTTGCAGCTTCCTGTTGGGGACTACGTGTTCCTTCCAATATTCGAACATCTTAACCCGTGTTCGATAGGTGTAGTTATGTGTCTCGTTGAAGAACCTCCTGGTTGCAAGTCCGCATGTGCGGAAAAATTTTGGGTCATGGAAACTGAGTTTCTCGAAGAATGCCACCGGGTCGGTTTCATACCGGAGGAAGATCGGCATGAATACTGCTGACAGGTAGACGTTGGCAAACTTGAACCTGATCACGGTTGGGGTTCGCCCCAGCTTCTCAAAAATCTCGGGGAACTTGTCCCCAAAGAAAATCAGGTCAGCCAGAAACTTTTGAACCAGTTCTGTTGACCTGTAGTAGATGTCGAGGGTGCAGACGTTAGGGGTCAGGGTAATCACTGTGTTCTGCATGCAGAATCCCTGACTGCGGGCGTCTTTGACTTGCCCTCTCATCTGAATAGACACCGAGCTGTGGTCTTTACCCTTCCTGGACAGGAGCTTCGTGACCGCCGCATCAACCTCGTCCTGATCCCAATAATTCCTGGACAGCTGGCGTCCCTTGGCGGCCGTATAGCAGATGTCCTGATAGGTCAATTCAGACCTGACCAGTGCCTCCCAAGGTAGCTCGAATGAAATGTCAGAGCAAATCTTGCGAACCCCCGAGATTGCTAAGGTTGGACTGGTAGCTGCCTTCCAGATCAGTTTGCGCCAGTGGTCAAGAAGACCCATTTCCTTTTCCTGGAGCAGTGCCAGTTGCCTTTTGCTTTCTGCAGGGGTAACTTTCATTTGAAGTCCGATGGTGAGATGTTGTCCTGAAGGGTCAGGAAGCCGTTGATAAATTTGGCTACGAAGTACAGCGACTGACGGTCCCCAAACAGAGGTTTGAGGTCCATATAAAAAGGAACATCGCAGATATATTTGCCAGTGACATCGGTGACTTCCAAAAACTCATCGCTGGGTAGCCGCTCAGTTAACTTGACCTTAAACACGGGGTTGAAGTTTTTGGTCGGCAGAACGTGAACATGTCGTTTTCCCTGTTCATACGGGGACTTGAACGGATGGGTATCCTTCTCGCCTCGAGTCTGTGTGGTATCGACCCCGTTAGTGCAGACATCAGCCGGTCGCCAAATATTCGCGCAGTTATGACACAGGTGGGATTTGTGCGGTGGATTGTCCCAGGTGTAACGAACTTCGGTGCAGTTATCCACTGTTCGGCCGGTGGGTTCGAATTCTGCCCTGTCAATGTGCTGAGCCCCGCACTCAGGGCAGAACAGAACCATGTCTATTGGGCCTTGGGGGTTATCCGAGAATTGATCGTGACCGAGCTGGATGCCCAGCTGCGGTTCGATCAGAATTGCCTCAACGAATTTCTCCAGCTTGGCCCAGTGTTCAGGGTTGTCCAAGTGCTGTGCGAATTCCTCCCGGGATGAACCGGAGGTTTCTACCAGTAGTTGAACAATGCGATCCCGGGGGATCATGACAGCCCCTCACCGCGCATGATGTCTCGGTAAAGCTCCATCAGGCCGGGGATGTGAGGGCTGAGCAGCTCAGTGATAGCCTTGGCGTAGGCCTGAGCTTCGACCTGTGCGTGGCCATGGTCCCTGAGCAGCAGGAAGCCGAACATATTGCGGAGGTCCTGTTTCCACAGCCAGTGGGTGTAGTGGTTCAGATGCAGAAACAGGCGGGCATGTTCTGGAGCTACGCCATCCTTGATGTAAGACAGATAGAGTCGATAGCTTTCCGTGCACTGCTCATCCAGGTCCGATTTAAAGGCCGTTTGGATCAGTGGGGCCAGGTTCTGTGTCTGACCCTGTTTCTTGTCCTCGGACTTGGCCCCCACCACTTCGGGGATGTACCATTCGGCCGGTAAGGTTACGTAGCGACCGGAGATTTCATTCAGGCGGGCGGTGCCGTGCCTGACGAACTGACGGGCCACGAAGATGGGTAGTTTCATCTCGAGCCAGACGACGATCATTTCGAACGGCGTCATGTGACGGTTTTTCATCAGATACCGGTTGAGCTTCATCTCGGTTTCATAGTCCCGGTCGCGATCCTGAGCCCCGAAGGACATCCGGGCCGCGTTCGCCGGATCAACATCCGAAGCATCGAAATCTTTTTCGGTAATGGATTTATAGGATTCTGTTTCCTCATAAATCCGACGGGTGGGGCCTGCCAGGTTCCGAAGCACGACGAATCCGTGATCGAGAACCGGCAGTTTGAATTCTGGATTGGTAATAGACATTGCAGCTCCTGTTGTGCAGGGCCTATCTGAAGTGATATGCGCCCTGCGTATTGCTTTAAACCGACGGGCTCGGTGCAGGGGTACCGGCGGACTCGTTCGAGGCTTCAGGTTCAGTTTTTACCCCGACGTCAGAAACAGACTGTTTCCGGAGTTCCGCCAGGGACAGCACTGCGGCTGTGGCGTCAAAGAAAGGGGATCGACGAGCACGTTCGCCCAGTGCTTCCCAGTGGTCAGCTGCTTTGAAGCCTTCGGGCTTGATGACATCCAGTGGGTTATTGCGCTTGGAGTCCGAGCCGTCTGGTTTGGCCAGGCGTTTGGTCATGTTGACCCGTTGGACTGTAGCCCACATCTCAGGCCATGGCAGACCCATCATCAGAGCTGTACCGATGGCGACGTAAACCAGGTCGACCAGTGCATCGCCGGCTTCATGGATGTTCTTGGTGGCATAAGCCTGATCGAGTTCCCTCAGTTCTTCTCGTAAAAAGTTTCGACGAAAGTTATGAGCAGCTTCATCCAGGAGGGCCGGCTGATCGGACATGGGAACCTGGAATTTCTCATGGAAGTTGCGCACGTCCTCCAGTTCCACGTGATAGGGACCTGGAAGGATTTTGGCGACCGGCAGGTCTAGCCGTTTTTGAAAAATGTTAGCCAACGAATGTCGGATGTCGTCCAAGTAAAGCTTGGTTCTGGCTTCGGACAGTTGGTCTGGTAATTCAAGCTGAATGGTGATGTGATGATTCATTTGCTTTTTCCTTGGTGATAGGCGAGCACTTTCTCGGAGAGACTGTCGTAGTTATCGTGCTCGTAGTCATAACGTACAACAGGGAACCAGTAGCCGGCAATCCAATCCATCATGCGGTCGTAGCCGTCGATGATTTTGGTTGCGTTTAGGATAACCCCGTCCATCTGTTCCCGATCACCGAAGTTCAGGATCTTTTCATTGGAGGGTCGGCAGTAAATAACCATCGGTTGAAGTTTCGCCATCAGTAGAGCTTTGTGCTGGAAAGCAATATCAACAGATTCGAAGAGATAGGTGTTTCGGCAGATCGGGCCGTAGATGGGTTCACTGATCGGCTGCCAGCGATCGAAGATAGTTTTGAACCGCTGAGCCAGCGGAATGGTCAGCTTCAGATAATCGTCTGAGTCCTGTAGTGACAGGGGCCGCTGCCTGTTATTCAGTACGAGTAGCCTGTGGTCGGCAGAGAGTTTCGAGACAAGGGTGGTTTTACCTGCGTTATCGCAGCCTTCAACGATTATCATTGGATTCGTCCTTGGTTAATGGGTTTGGCCTGGCTATTATATCCCTGGATTAACCTCTGAAAAACAAATTTAATTTAATGGTTTCTGTCCCACTATAATTAGGCGTCCCCCATCCAGGAGAAAACGTGTCATCTTCCAGTACCATGACTGTCGCTGAGGCGGCGGTTGAATTAGAAATGAATCATCAACAGGTTTTGAACCGTGTTAAACGAGGGAAACTCAAAGGCCAGAAGAAAGGTTGGTTTTGGTTAGTCAAACGCTCCAGCGTCGAAGCAGCTAAAGCCCAACAGGCCAAAAAATAATGGACTCAGTCGCCTTCCTTTTGAAGGTGTGGGCTCTGCAATGTCAACCTGGGGATTTCGTTTGCCTGTCGGCAAAGGGGTCATCCTGGCGAGACTATTCATTTGCTTACGACGATTCCCTCGGATCGAATCTAAAGCAGTGGCTTGAGACTAACCACACCAAGAACCTTTACTTCTGCCCGCTCCCATTCAGTGAGGCCAAGCGAGACAAGAAACTCGCTGTCAGGTCCAAACTGCTCTGGAGTGATATTGACGACGGTGATTATTCGAAGTGCGAACCGTCGATCCTGTGGGAATCTTCCCCGGGTCGTTTCCAAGGTCTCTGGGAGTTACCTAAGACCCTACCCGCTGAAGAAGCTGCACAGCTCTCCAGACAGATGGCTTATTACCTCGGCGCTGATCGGGGGGGATGGGATCTCACCCAGGTTCTCAGGATTCCGGGCACACCGAACCTGAAATACAACTCCAAGCCCACTGTCACTCTCAAACACTTCACCAACAAAATCCTCAAGAAAGTTCCACAGTCAACGATCGAGCGCTGGCGGGCCACTATCCCCCGGAAGCTGATGCGGATCATCGAGGGGCCAGCTCAGACAGGCAAGCGCAGTGACATGCTCTGGTATCTGGAGCACGAACTCTGCGACCTGGGTCTCCCCCTGAAGGATGCATTCGCGATCCTGAGGGATACGGATTGGAACAAGTACAGGGGCCGACCTGACGAAGATGAACGTTTCCAGGTGGAGATGGATAAAATCAAGGAGGATCGAGGTGAAAAGAAAGCCGAGACCCGGATTGAATCCCTCGACCTGAAGGTCATCGATTACGGCGCCATCATGGCCAGTCAGGCTTCGACCCCCGGCTGGATGGTTCGAGACTTCTGGATGAAAGGTTCTCATGGGATTATCGCCGGTGAACCTAAGTCCTTCAAATCCACACTGGGCATGGACATGCTGTTCTCTGTGGCCTCTGACACCAAGTTCCTCGGTCAGTATGCCGTCGAATTCGGTGGTCCAGTCCTGATCATCCAGAATGAGAACGCTGACTGGATCATGAAGGACAGGCTGGAGAAGCTGGCATTCAGCCGGGGTGAAATCGGGAACGTGAAGACAGGACTCGGCTCCAGGCTCAGGATTGAATGGGCAAGGAATCTGGAAATGTTCTTCGTTAATCAGCAGGGTTTCATGCTGGACGATGCGGCTAATAAAGAAGCACTGGAGGAACTGATCGAGAGACTCAGGCCAGCAGCTATAAAACTTGATCCTCTGTACCTGATGTTCTCGGGTGATGTCAATTCAGCCAAGGATCTGGGGCCAGTGCTGCAGTGGTGCCTGTACATCAAGCAGCGATATAACTGCGCTATCCTTCTAGTCCATCACTACTCTAAAGGCAACTCAGACAAACGCGGGGGTCAACGAATGCTGGGCTCGACCACCCTTCACGGCTGGATCGAATCGGCTTGGTATATCCAGGCCCAGGATCCGGAGAACGGCAAGGCTGTCGTAACCCTCGACAGGGAGTTCCGGGGGGCAGGTCTATACAGCAAACTAGACATCAGCCTGACGATGGGCGAGGCTGGCGACCCTCACTATGAAACCCATGTCGCCGAACACAAAGAAGAAGACTCTGAGAAAAGCAACGCGGGTGGCGAACAGGACATCATGGACGTACTGGCTCAATCTACTGATATGATGTCCAAGGCAGCTCTGGCCAAGAAAACCGGGATGTCTCGATATACCGTAGAAAAAGTCGTCGATTCCCTCCTGAAGGACGGCCAGCTCTACAGGAAAGGGGAACGATATGGAATCACCAAACACCAGGAGAAACAATAATGATGTCTGACCGTCACGCCATGCTACTTGTCAGGGCCATGGCCATACAGGCCAAAATCGAAGCCATGAAAGCGGAGAATGCCATTTGGGCGGTGCGGGGTGAATCCCCCTGTTACGTGGAATCCAATTTCATGCACCATGCTATAGAGTTGGAACAGATTGCCGAGGAGATGAGAACATGACACGAATCAACTGCGTCCCTGTGGCCGAGCTCTGTGATCAGCATCTGCTGGCTGAGTTCCGCGAAATCACCCGAGTGCCGAATCAGATACTGACCGGAAAGCTCAGGACTGACTATTCCGACAAGCCCCAGTTCTATACGATGGGCAAGGGCCATGTCAAGTTCTTCGTTGAAAAGGGTCACTACCTGCATCAGCGCTACCTGCAGCTGACCAGTGAATGTCGACGCCGGGGATTCAACATCACCCCGATCTTTCCCATGGCGTCTGCGCTGGTGGCCAAACAGGCATATAAGGAATGGGTTCCCGACTCGGCGGCCCTGAACCTGAACCGGCAACGGATCTGTCAGCGCATGCCTATCTCCCCTCGGTGGACTGCTACCTCAGACCTTCCTGATGTCTACCGGTATCGCAATGGTGAATGGTCTTTCAGGTTGGCATCATGCTGATCATGTCACCGGGACCATTTCCCGTTTCCATTCGTCTCTGTCTGGACGCCAAGTCTTGGAATGCCTATACCAAGAAAATTGGATATGAAGATCCTTTTCCCGAAGATATAGCGTCGGTCAGTGTTTTCCAAGTCGACGGAAGGATCTCCATCGTAGTACATTTCGGTGATGATTTTCTGCGACTATCTCAGGCTGATCGACTGGGAATTATCGTTCATGAATCTACGCATGTCTGGCAAGACATTTGTGAACATATCGAAGAAGCAAAACCTGGACATGAGGTAGAAGCTAATTCGATCCAATGGATTTTCAACTGGCTGAGGGATCAGCTATCTAAAGAAGGATGGATCAAATGAGCAAGCTATGTGGGGTAATCACTGAGGAAGACAGGGAGGCGGCTTTTCAGCGGATCCGTTTGCAGCATCCTGAGTGGACCACAGTTCGAGTTCGTCAGAGGGCTGAGGTCGAAGCTCACATTCTGCCGGACCCTTCAGTCTCAGTCAATACCCAGATTACGCCCTCGGCTGGAGATCCTCAGCAGATGGAACTCCTGAATGAATTGGTCAAGACCAAAGGCTATGTGGATTGTGGGGAGTGCCCCAGGATCTCCACAGGATGCTTTGAGAAGTGCGATAAGGTCTGGCCATGAGCCTGAGGAAAGACTTTCAACTGGACTGCTGCTTCGGGATGCCTGGCATCAATCACCTGAAGCAGAAAGACGAGAATGATCCGGACAGCGTGTTCATATCGCCCGCGTCTGAGCGAACTTATCAGGTCTGGCTCAGGGGTCGGAGGTCTCAGGATCGTCGACTCAAGAAAGTGGTCAAGTGCCTGACCAACCATGTGGGACTGAAGGCCAGTGAATACCTGGCATTGATACAGGAACTGAAGGAAATCGCAGGGTTATGAGGGTCTATAACAAATATCACAGAGACGCCCCGGCAGGTGCCGTGTTCGTCGGGAGGCCCAGCAAATGGGGTAACCCTTTCATTCTCGGTCGGCACGGAACCCGGGAGCAGACCATTGAGAAATTCGAAGCCTATTTAAAAGCGAATCCAGCCCTCTTGGATGCCGCGAAAAAAGAACTCAGGGGGAAAGATTTGGTTTGCTTCTGTTGGCCCGCAGCGTGCCATGCAGACGTACTGTTGAGGCTGTCGAATAAACGCACCAAACGGAAGTCTGTGGTCAGGGCGAACCTCGCGCTAAAAGCTTGGGCGAAAAAGACTGAGTGCAATGGCCTGTGCGTTCAGTCAGCATTCAATGGTAAGCAATGTGCACCGGGTAAGTGCAAACGAAAGGAATTCATATGAAGCTGGGAATCGCAATCGTGGTAGTCATGCTGATTCTGTCCTTCTGTATCAGCGTAGATAATCGAAAAAAATGTGACGAGAAAGGAGGTCAATACCTGGAACGTGAAAACACCTGTGTCAAGAAAGATTCAATCATTAACTTAAGGAGTGCGTAATGCGAGTCAATGTTTATGCGGAAGAGATGACCAACCGCATCGAAATCATCAGCAAACAAATCGATGGCCACCAGTTCACCGGTCTCCGGTTCTTCCTGGAATTGCCGGCAACAATCAACGGGGTTCAGCATCAGGCCCCGTTCATGCACCGGCCTGGCGACGACGATTCCTCGGCCGTTACCTTCTGGGGCAAGTCTGACCTGAGGGAAGTCCTGAAGCAGGCGCAACAGATGCTGGATGCCCACTATGACAAACCCAAGGGGATCATGGGCACCAAGGATTTGATCACCGCCGGTGGCTGTGCCAGCTACAGTGCAACACTGGCTGAAATCAAACGCCGGGGCGAAACCATGTACATCATGCGGGACGCTGCTACTGGTCAATATCACCAGATCCGGCCGCACGGCTATGAGCACTGGGCCAAGCACTACGACGTGATCAGCTTCATCAAGTTCGAGCCTGTCGAAACCTTGATGAACGCGCACGACGGATCATGAAGAACATCGGCATCGTCTGGAGCTGGGTTTCGTTGCCTGGTAAAGAATCCAGCGGCGGCGGTGAAATGGCCATCACCCAGGATCAGCTCACCAGGGTTCAAACAATTCTGGTGGGTAATGACAAACTCGGTCAACTGGATCAGGACGAGCGGGACGAGTTGAACAGGCTGAGAGCTTTGATCAATTCTCCACTCACCGATGACTGGATGACCGCGGTGAACTACGAAGCAGCCCATCAGCAAGAACGTTGGGGCGCTGAACACGACGAGGGCAAGAATCCTGAAGACTGGTTCTGGCTGCTGGGACGACTGGCGGGCAAGGCTGTACAGGCTTTCACTCTTGGTGATACCAAAAAAGGTTTGCATCACATCATCAGCTCATCGGCTGCGATGCTGAACTGGCACCGGAACGTGACAGGCCAGAACACCGGTATGCGACCAGGAACGGCCGAACTGCCTGGTGAAAACAACCGTTAAGGAGGTCAAATGTTTTACATGAGAATCATATTAGTTCTAGTGTTACTTCAGGGTTGCACTGGCGAAGCAGTACCTAACAGGGAGTCTCGAGGAAAAGTGATGATGTGCGTTGACACACGAGATGGGGAAACTTTCACCTTCCGGGGTAAAGACATCAGGAACGCCCGTATCGGGGTCGGTGGTGCTGACTCCTGTTTCTATGTAGTCGACACAGCAGGCAAACCGCGAACTCTGTGTAAGAGTCAGGAGCCTTTTATTAAGTGTGTCCAGGTGTCGTCATGAGCTTTCACTGTGTACTAATCCATGATGGAAACAAGCTCATCGGATTCAAACGCCGAAACACGATCGTGGAGAACGTCAAGCACTCTACGGTTTACAGCTCGCCCAGCGCTGCCAAGCTGGCCTGTACCACAGGGAAGGTTCGTTACCCTACCTACGTCCTCAGTTCGATGCTCTGGAAGGAAGCCCTCGCGAAATACAGCGACGGGATTGACCCAGCCAGAGCTCAGGCTGCGACACTGCTGGGCCTGACGAATCCGAACCGTGACCTTGAGATCGGGAATCGTCTCGATGAACT
>Ga0181339_1000071_pt1 | contig 39827 bp, 68 predicted proteins | sample Sp13VDMM110DD_FD_130101 | JGI IMG/M metagenome (GOLD analysis project Ga0181339, IMG submission 130101) | Freshwater viral communities from Lake Michigan, USA - Sp13.VD.MM110.D.D | ecosystem: Environmental > Aquatic > Freshwater > Lake | place: USA: Michigan | collected 2013-04-23 | reverse complement strand
GCTCAGAAATCGCATCATTATTCCCTGCCAAGTACTCTTCCCACCGGATAGACATCTTTTTATTCCTTAAATCCGTAGCGCTCCATGAACCAAATCAGGGAACGATCCGTATGATGCTAACATGACAAACTTATTACGCTCACTCTAGGTAGGGGCAATTTTAGGTTTGCGGCAGGCCATGATGGCAACAACTTTAAGGTGCTGCTCTGTGGTAAAGCGTTCAAGAAAACAGCGGCCGCGCAATGCGCGCCGCGCCGCCCTATTGCGGAGGCTCAAGGCAAAGAATCATCTTTCTATAGATAAAATAGCCACTTGCATCGGGATTAGTTCGGGCCTGATGAGCAGCTATCTAGATGGCGAGGAAATGTTTTTATCTGACGCCGTATGCCTGTCAGTTTTATTTGATATAACTCTTGACGAGCTGGCATGCGCGGATGTGCCTGAGTTGCCGCGCAGAGAGCCATACATTACGAAATGTTAATCACTGGCAGCCCGTCACCAGGCTGCTGACTGCTGAATTTGTCGGTCTACGTAAGCGGCCGCACTTTCCAGGTCTTTGAATTTTTCGGCCTCGCGGCCCGGCTCAATAATCAGGATGCTACCGTCATCCGCCGTCTTTAGCGCATACCCATACCTCGCCCACCGATCCGCCGCAGCATCCGGCTTCAGTGGCGCTCGAAATAGCCGGCCAAGGCGCCTTGCCGCCGAGCAAATCACCGCCACAGCTCTTGAATCGCGAAACCCATATGCATCTCTCATAGATCGTTAGCCCATCCTTATCCTTTATCGTCACGTTATCCGCAAAATTTCCTCCTAAATCAAGTAAATCACGCCCCGCTCCTAAAACTTATTTACCGTACCACCAAAATATTCGTAATTTACTATTGACGCAATGTTAGCGGATTACTATGATTACCCCATCGCAACCAAACACCGGAGCCGCCATGAACCACGCCATAGAGAACAGCCTCGTAGCTGGTGCGCAGCAGGCTTACGAAGCCACGAACGTAGCGCCCTGCCCGCAGGCCATGCTTGATAAGGCTGTCATCGATCTGGAAGTCGCTCTGGCCGCACGCGAGCTCTCACCGATCGTAGCGCACGCCAAGCAGCACATTCTGGATTGCGCGCTGGACGACTACGAGGTTATCGAGGCAGCGCTCATGCAGACGCTCACCGATCCAGCTGAGGCCGGTCACATGATGGCGCGGCTGATGGATAAGCACATCAAGAATTACGTAGCGGGCCACGCGTCGACGCTGATCGAACATTTCAAGATTGCGCCGCCTTCGTTGTTGCGTGGGCAGGCGGCTTAATTAACCCCGCTCCGGCGGGCATCACTGGAGAAATAGTTATGTTCAGCAACCTGAAAGATGCGCGCAAAGCGCTCAAGCAAGCAATAGCTGATGGCGATGACATGCTGGCTCAATATCTCCGCGAACTGATCCAAGACTTGAAGGCAGCTGACGAATGAACGAAGAGCCGACCCACTACAGACTTAAGTACGCGATTGCAGCATCGACTACCTGCCCTGCACTTCCGCGCGGCACTGTCGGCGAGGTGATCAGCGAGGATGCCGGTCGCGCACTAATCCGATTTCCCGAGGCAGATAAACCGGTCTGGGTTCCGGCCGAATTCATCGGCATCGACCGCTCCGCCAGGCTCGCTAAAGCGCTTAGCGAAGCTGCCGCAAAATAATCCTGATCCAGGAGAAATAAAATGAATAAGCCAGATGGAAATATGTTTTGGGATGCGGATCAGCCCGAAGAGGGCGGCAAGGGCAGTATCGATAGCCTCGTGGTCCATGCATGGGAAAACGGCGTCGAGGCAGGCAGCGAGATTACCGTGCAGCGTGCAATTCGGCTTCCCGATATCCGCGTCAGGATTATCGAGGATGAACACGGTGATCCAGATTACGAGGTTATTGCAGAAAAGCCCAAGGGTGATCTTGATCAGCTCGAAGTAGATGCGTCGGAGCTTGAAGAAATAGCGTCTCTTGGCCGTGAGTACGCCTAACCACCCCGCGCACGGATGCGCATAACGGAGTATTGAGCGAGATGACTAGAATAATCGCCCATAACCAATCGGGCACATTCAACAAGGCTATCCAGCAGTCCGATACGGGAATGGTGATTGCCAGCGTGTTTGATGAATCTGGTCAGCGTGTCGGACTAAAGATGTTCACTTGGCCGCCGTTCGATAGAAACCAACACAAACGCTTGGAGCGCGCCCATAGCTGGGCCGACAAGTGGATCGAGAATTGTGAGCGCTACGTAAATTCCCACGTGGTAGAGCAAACCTAACACCAGGTCTTGCCTCCCCGGAGGCTTTTTTGGTGGTTGCGTTTGTGAATGTGCAGGCTGATGCACACCGATGAGCGTGAGAAGGGTGCAGCGCTACGGAAAAGGACACCGGGCAACCGGAGATGGCAGGTGGCGTACCTGCTGCGGGACACGCCAGGTCCCCATCGTCTAAGCAATGCCGGAATTACACAGCACCGGCCACAAGCGCAACCACCAAAGAAAACAGAGGATGTGCCATGAATAAGCTGCTGCATTTGCTCTACGACGGCCCGCTCGGCGGCGCTGCATTTGGGATGCTGTTCGGCGCCATGTTAATCAAAGCTTTGACTTCGTGAGGTGTGGGATGGCCATCAGATCCAGCGATAAGATGGAAAAAGCTGAATATCATTGCGAGAAAATGAATCAGTGGAATGGCGCTATGTGGGCCAGTCTGATTTTGGTTTGGGTATTTGCGATAGCGGCTCCGCTTTTATTAATCATCTTCCCTGTTTGCATATGGTGCGTAACTGCATTTATGCAGGAATTTCACGGGAAGAAGCTCCGGAGCAATCTGAAATGACGCAGCCGGCCATAAACAGCTTCACAGTAAAGCCATCCGGCGCGCGCTGGCACGCACTCGGCAGCTGCGTATTCGGCCCGATCGATTGCAGTGGTGCGACTGAGCAAGAGGCAAAGGCGCTGGCTGTGTTGCAGATCAAGGCGTATCAGCGCACCAACTCTGCGCGGGCTTATGCGGAGTGCGTGATGCGGAAACCATCTTATTTTCAGGGGCAAAGGGTATGAGTAATTTACCGGCAGTATCAACAAATCAGCAGCTCGCAGATCAGCTGGCGGATCGTCTCGGAATACCGCCGAATCAAGAACTGCTTAACGTACTCAAGGCGACGGCGTTTAAGGGGTCGGTTTCTGATGCGCAGATGACCGCGCTTTTAGTGGTCGCAAATCAATACGGCCTAAATCCATGGACTAAAGAAATATACGCCTTCCCCGATAAAAACAACGGCATCGTTCCTGTTGTCGGCGTCGACGGCTGGTCGCGCATCATCAACACGCACGCGCAGTTCGATGGCGTCGAGTTCAAGCAGGACAACGAGTCTTGCACCTGCATTTTGTACCGCAAAGATCGCGGCCATCCGATTTCCGTCACCGAATATTACTCGGAGTGTAAGCGCGATACAGGGCCGTGGAAAAGCCACCCCAAGCGGATGATGCGGCACAAGTCCCTTATCCAGTGCTCGCGGATCGCCTTCGGCTATACCGGCATATTCGACGAGGACGAGGCCGAGCGCATCATCGAGAAAGACATTACGCCGCGCACCTACGCCTCCCAGGCGGCGGCAGAAAGCATCGCCCCGCCGCAGCGCAACGAATACCACGATCAGCTGATTGCCGATCTGGAAGATATAGCGAAGAAGAAAGGCGATCAGCCCTTTCAGGCTGCATGGAAGGCGCTCACCGAAGATGACAAGGCGGCCATCGGCGTGCCGGAGCGTAATCGCATTCGCAAGCTGGTGGGCGCAGCAGCGGCCCCTGAAGTTATCGAGCACGAGCCAGACGATTTTCTAGTGGAGTTCGGCGAAGAGCCGGAGCGGGAGGCAATGACCGATGAAAGCAATTAATTGTGCGCAGGGTTCGCAAGAGTGGCATCTGGCCCGCTGCGCGGTAATCACGGCTAGCAAGTTTGTAGATGTGCGCAAGCGCCTCAAGACTGGCCCGAACAAGGGCGGCTTCACTGCCGACGCTGAGAAGTATGCTTTCCGTCTCGCGATCGAGCGAATCAGCGGCGTACCGCTTGACGAAGGATTTCAGAATTTTGCGATGCGGCGCGGCAATGATTTGGAGCCGATTGCGCGCGAAGTTCACGAACTGCGTACAGGCCACTTTGTTGAGCCTACGGGATTCGTCCTGTCGGATTGCGGCCGCTTCGGTGCGAGCGCAGATGGCCTGATCGATGACGATGGCGGCTGCGAATATAAATGCCTGATCGATCCCGAGCGCATCCGCGATGTTCTGCTGACCGACGACATTAGCGAATTCATGGATCAGATTCAGGGCTGCATGTGGATTACCGGGCGCAGCTGGTGGCACTTCTGCCTATACGTGCCGGCTCTCAAGGCGGTCGACAAGCATCTGTATCTGCGCCATGTGCAGCGCGACGACGCATACATTGCGGAGCTGGAAAAAGACCTGATCGAGTTTGAAAAACTGGTCAGCGAGAACGAAAGAATATTGCGATTGGAGAAGGCAGCATGAACGCAGCAGCAAATGAGCTGATCGTAATCGAGAAAGCCACCGCCCTGACGGTATTCACTACCGAAGATGCGCTTGATCCGTATATCGCCAAGGTGCAAGCCGAGATTGATAAATTCGTGCCGAATGTGGCGACCAAGAAAGGCCGCGATGATATTGCATCAATGGCATTCAAGGTTGCGAAGTGCAAAACCTATCTGGAGTCGGTAGGCAAAGAGCTGGCAGCCGAGCAAAAGAAAATACCAGCGAAGATCGACGCGGCACGTAAAAAAGTATGGGACCAGCTGGAGGCGATGCAAAAGGATGTGCGCAAGCCCTTGACCGATTGGGAGGCTACCGAAGCTGAGCGAGTCGCCAAGCATCAGCAGCGCATCGCAGAAATAATGCTGCGCACCAACGAAAATTCAGACCTCGATTCTGGCGAACTAAAAGCCAGCATCGAATGGGCCGAGCAAATAGAGCTTGGCGCTGGCTGGGAGGAATTTGAAGCCGAGGCCGGCAATGCCAAAGACAAAGCACTGTCAAGCCTGCGCGCCGCGCTAGTGGTTCGTGAAAAGCACGAAGCCGAACAGGCAGAACTGATCCGGTTACGCCAGGAAGCCGAAGCCCGCGCAATCAAGGATCGCGAGGAAGCGATTGCCCGCGAGGCTGCCGAGCGCGCCACGCGTGAAGCCGACGAGCGCGCACGCAAAGAGCGCGAGGCCGAAGCGCAACGAGTGGCAAACGAAAAGGCCGCAGCGGATCGCCGCGAGCTGGAGCAGAAGCTGGCCATTGAGCGTGCCGAGCGTGAAAAGGCGGACGCCCTGCTTGAGGCCGAGCGAGCTAAGAAGGATGCGGAGCGGAAAGCGCAGGAGGCCGTGGCAGCCGAGAAGCAACGAGTTGCCGAGGCAGCCGCGCAGGCCGAGCGAGAAACTAAGGCCCGCGAGAAAGATACGGCCAACAAGAAAGCAGTTAACACGGCTGCGCTCAATGCGTTCATCGCGGGCGGACTAACTGCGGAGTGCGCAAAAGTTGCCGTAACGCTGATCGCTAAGAAGTCGATTCCTGCGGTGAGCATCGCTTACTAACACCTAGCCTCCGGGCTTTTTATTCTGTTGGCGCTGCGGCGCGGGAGTGAGTGATGGTAAAGCGTAAAACGAGAGTGCAGCGTGAAGCCGAGCGGAAGGCGGCATTATTGCAGCGAGTGACGGATATTTATGCGGGCGCCGGTGGCCGGGTGTGGGATGCGGATGATTTCGCAACCGCTGCCGACTTATCGAGGATCATTCCAGTTCTGCAGGCGGTATTCAGCCCGCAGCTGGAAGCGAAATATCCGTGGCTTTCGCACTATCTAGACAACTTCAACGACCCTCGGTCGGCAGCAGACTTTTTATATGGCGAGGGATTTCGAGCATGACCACGCCGACTTTATCGGAAAAACATTTTGAGGCGCTGGAATATGCAAAGCGCGTGTTTGACTCTCACGCGGAGGCGTGTGTCGGTGACGCATATCACAGCGCAGTACGCGATGCACTGTTGCTCGCCGAACTCCCCGACCGCATCAGCGCGAGCCAGGAGCGGATTGCGGAGCTGGAGTCCGGCATAGAAGCTGCCAACAGAACTGCCACGCAATTGATTCAGGAAAACAGCGCTCTGGCGGCGGAGAATGCGGAGCTTAAAGAAATTGCTAGATTAATAGGCTCAATTTTTTTCTATGGCGGCTTCAAGGCTGAGACTTATAACGAGAAAAAGCTTGAGACTCTATTACGAAAAATAGGCTTTTTATTTGAAAATGAAAGCCAAGTTATTACAGAGGAGCAAGCCACCCCACCCCAAGCGCCAGCCGTGGGGGATGACGAGGCGATTCGCGCAGGTTTTGAGAAGTGCTACGCGAAAGAGACGGCGCGAAGAGGCCGCACGCTGAATAGAAACAACGATGGCGGCTATTGCAATATGAAAGTAGCCGACGACTTCGAGTTTTATCGACAAGCATGGAACGATTCGGCCGCCAAATACCGCGCCAGCGTTGCGGGGGCTGAGCCGGTTGCGTGGAAGTATCGTTACCACGACACCTATCCTGGAATATGGCATGTTGCTGAAGGCGATCCGAGAAAGGCTCATGGCGCAGGCATATCCGATGCTATACCCCTCTACGCCGCCCCAGCTCCTGCGCAGGGCGCGGTAGCTGATGCGGCAACGGTAATTAGCGCGCTAGAGGATTATCTACTGGAGATTGATAGCTCGTCCTGTCGTGCGGGAGTGCTAGCCGAACAAGTATATGAGTGGGTTAATGAAAATCTTCCAGTGTTGCTCACACAGGGGGCCAGCCGATGAAAAAGACAATCACGTTCGATGACGCTGAGTGGGTGCTGGTGCCGATAGAGCGCAACTACGATCAGCGCTCAGCCTCAATAATCGCGTTCAACACCACAGCAGTTATCAAAGGAAAAGATCGCGACGACTCTTTGCAGGCTGCATGGGAAGCACAACTTGCAGCAGCCCCCGAGCATCCCGAGGCCGGGGCGGGTGTGCGCTCCGCTATCTTTGAGGAAGCGGCGAAAATTTGTGACGGATATAATGAGGGATGGTACGTGTATCGGAAAGGTGCCGAGGAGTGCGCCAGGGCGATTCGATATGCGGCGCTTGCCGCCCCGCAGCAGGCCAATACATTCGCTGTACCATTCGATTCTACAAAGAAATGCAATCCTTTCGTCACTCAGTGCCCGCGCTGCAATAACCCGTGGAACGAGTGCGACACACCACACCTCTACCACTCCGAGCCGGATCATGGGGAGGATGGGCCGAGCCGCGAACCTTTCCTGGAGGCTGCGGCAGCGGCCGGCATTCAACAGGCCAAGGTTGCGGGGGATTTGGCTGGGGTTGTCATAGCGCACAATAAACGGCTGCTGGCAGTCCTGAAAGATACCGAATATTTTCTAACGCAAGTCGATCCAGTCCATTGGCCGTCGCGTGCCGAGGCCGGCGCAATGATTGCGAACATACGCCGCAACATCGCGGAAGCGGAGGGCGGGCTGTGAAATACATCGTAACGAAGCTGGACGATAAGGAAGTTATTTTCGTATTCCCGAAATCGGTCGATCACGATCGCATGTGGGAAGCGATGGCGGCGATTCGCTTCGACAGCGGGCGAGACTGGAGCCGGAAGCTGCGCGATGGTGAGCTGGTATCCGCTGGATTTATCAGCCACGGCATATGCACTGGTCGCAGTGAATCTCTCGGCGTCGAGTCGCGCAAAGGGCTGGATACCGCATTACTTACTGAGGCGGGCTTATCATGACCAACGAAGCGGGGAAGGTGCGGCGGTTTAGCATGAATCCTGGCATCGGATCACTGGCTGACGACAATGGCTGGTTTTGCACATACGCCGACTACGAGGCCAGCGAGCGGCGCGTGAAGTGGCTGGAGGCGCAGAATGCAGCGCTCGTCGAACTTGTTAAGGCCGTCTGCTGGTGCGATGGCGAGGTTTGCCTTGAGCCGGTACGCGACAAATATTGGATGCAGGCTCGCGACGCAGCCTTATCCACCCAGGCAGGAGAGACGAAGGTATGACCGACCAGCGACTGCGGCACCGCCGCGCTGCAATATTCGTTCGCGCTGAAATGTCGATGGAGCAGCGGCGGATTTGGAAAATACCCCGAAGCCTTCCGTTTGAGCCAGTCAATCCAGATCCGGGCGGCGTTGTTTTGGCGTTCGCAAACGAGGCGGTCGAGCGGCAGATGAAGCCTTGCGGCTGGGGGAGGTGGTGATGGCGCCGCAAGATATTGGGCTTTTAGCCGTCTCCGCCATGCTCGTCGCTTTCGGTGGGATTTTCACGGACAGAGTGTGGCTGGCCGGAACTGGGCTGGCGGCCTACTTCATCATCTTTATGTCGGCATCAATGTGAGGAACCGAAAAATGACCGCGACCGATAGCAAAGAATACCGTGTAGTCGACGAATCGGTGCTCGGGCATTGCTGCATCGAGGCGTCAATTGTTGATTCGTTTGGGCAGCTGGTTTGCGAGTTTACCGAGAAAGCTGCTGCTGAGAATGTGGCAGCGATCATCAATGCGCATGCAGCGGCAGCCAGCGCGGAGCCAACCGCACCTCAGTGGCAGCCAATCGAGACGGCGCCGAAGGGCGGAGGCGCTGACCGCGTCGACGATCCGGCATATGTAACGCCACCTCGACTTCTCCTTTTTTCCGAAGGATGCATGGTTGTTGGTTTTTGGGAGGCGTATCACGATATCGGCGGCTCGGGCTATATCGGTGGATCAGCGTGGACTGAGGATAGCTCCGGAGAGCTTATGCAGCTAACAATCGGAGAGCCTACGCACTGGATGCATCTACCGGCCGCGCCGGGATCGGAGGGGTAGATGAAAACACTGAGGGTTCGCACAGGCGGAGTTGCCACCGCGTTTGCCGTACCGAGCGGGTGGCGCGCAAAGGCCGCTATGCTTATGCGCGACTGGCGGCCGCATGAGAAAAAGCCCGCATGGTACAAGCACAGTAAGAATTATCGAGATGCGCTAGGCGGAGACCGATCCGGCCTGTCGCGCTGGGAGAATCGTCGGGCGGCAGAGCGATTTGTTAATTATTTAAGGGAGCAAGTAGCCCTTCAAATCTCTTTAATGGAAATGCAGCTTACAGCGGAATGGGCTGCTCGAGATGAGGCGCACCGCCAAGAAATCATAAGACAGGAGCGTCAGCGGCGCGAGATCGATGAATTGTTCAGGGCACAGAACAAGAAAACTCAGTTGACGGCGAGTGCGAGCGCATTGTCGATTCAGGTATGGCGCTGCCGGCGCCGAGCGTGGTGAGGTAGCGATATGATTCCTGTGCAAGAATGGATAGACCGCCGATTCAGCGACGCCAAGAAAAAACCGCACGCGCAATCGGTGCGGCGCTGGATCGACAACGGTGATGTGCCGGGTAAGAAGATTGGCGGCCGTTACTTCGTCGATATCGAGCTCGAGCAAAAGCAGACCGGCGATGAGCTCGCCGACCGCGTACTGATGGCCAGCTGATGAATCCACGCCCGCGCTCGAAAAAGAACAAGGATCTGCCGGATAACCTCTACTCGAATGACAGGGGTTATTACTACCGGCATCCGACCACCAAAAAGAATTACGGCATGGGTTCGGATCGCGCTCGCGCAATCAAGGCGGCGCGCACCCTAAATCAGCGCCTGGTAGGCGGCGGCGATCTGGTCGCCCGGGTGCTCGGCGGCGACACCATCCGCACACTAATTTCGCGGTATAGCGCCGAGCATTTGCCGGACAAGCATCTGTCCACGCGGTCACTGTCTGAGGCCGAGTATCGGCTGAATAGAATCGATCGCGAGCTCGGCGACCTACCCTTCCAGCAATTCGAGCTCGCGGCGCTGTCCGACTGGCTGCGCCCTCTCACGCGTGACGCGTACATCAAGTATCGCGGGCAATGGATCGACCTCTACCGCTTCGCCTGCTCGGTGGGATTGGTCGAGCGCAATATTGCCGAAATGACACTATCGAAGCCGGCGCCGACACGACGCAGGAAGCGCTGGACTCTTGAGCAATATCGAGCAACCCGCGCGCAGGCCGAGCCGTGGCTACAGGCAGCGATGGATTTAGCGCTGACCAGCTTGCAGCGCCGCGAGGATCTGATTGCAATGCGCTTCGACGGTATCGAGGAAGAAAGGCTGCTGGTGCGGCAGGAAAAGACCGGCGCCCGTATCGCCATCAAGATCGGCGGCAGCCTGAAAGATGCGATCCAGCTCGCCAAGGTGCGCAGCATCGTCTGCCCATTCATCATCGCTTGCCGGCCGTCTCGAATGCGCGAGAGCGAGAACAAGCAGCATCCGTTTCAAGTGCTCCCCGACTTTCTCACAAAAGCGGTGGCAGCGGCGCGCGACCGGACAGGGCTGTTCGATGAATACCCGCCGGGCGAGCGCCCCACCCTGCACGAACTGCGAAGTTTAGGCGCTCACCTGTACGAGGAGGCGGGCTATCCAGAGGAGTTTATTCAGGGCTTGCTTGGCCATGCAAAAATCGAAATGACGCAGCATTATCTCGACGGCCACAAGGAAAAATGGAGCGAAGTTTTGGCTGATTTGCGCATTGAGTTATAGGGGGATAGTAGGGGGATAGTAGGGGGAATTTTTTAGCACTCGTAAGTGCTTGATTTGGTAGGACCGGGCGAGCTCGAATCGCCGACCTCCACCATGTCAAGGGGGCGGCAATAGGCGCCAATGTTGTTGATATTTCAGGGAAACAGGCTGTTTTTCGATGCCACAAAAAGCGTAAAAGCCACATAACAAAATCAATAGGTTACGTGATCATTCTAGGGGGCCACCCTCACCGCCCGAAACGTAACCTCACTGGTCGGCGGCAACAGCATTTCATTCGCCTCCCGGCTGCGCTCTGCCTTGAGTCGGTCGATACCCTCCGCGAGCCATTGCTTCTGGCGCTGCGCCGATCGCGCGCGGTTTGCTTTTGTCTTTGCGTTATCGGGTTGTAGCGGCACTCACCGGCCCGCCTTCGCCTTTTTCAGATCAGCCTGGCACTGCATATTCGCGGACCAGTATTTCAGCTGGTCGACTTTGCAGGCCATCAGCTGCGCGCTCTCAACTTTCCCCAGAACAGGCGTCGCCGGATAGCAGGAGGCCGGTGTGACCGCGTTGCTCGGCGCGCTCGGCAGGCCACCATACAGCGCTACCACGTAATACGTGTGCTTCGTGCAGCTCGGCACCGACAGCATCTTGGTCCGCGTCGGGGCCTTCGCGATTACCGCGCCATAGACTTTGCCGTCCTCGTACAGCTGGTAGGAGGCCGGGCCTGGAAGCGCCGATCCGTTTGCGTAGGTCGTGACTTCATCCCAGTACAGGCCATCGGCCAGCGCCGGCATCGAAAACAGTAGGGCGATCAGTAAAAACTTCATGGCGTTACCTCGGTAAATGAGTTGGCGAAATCTCGGCACTTGGTCAGCGTGGCGAATTGCTCGGCGAGCTCGGCTCGGAGGGTGAAATAAGCTGGTCGAGCAGCGGGATCAAGTTCCGGGGCTGCTGCAACAGTTCCGCCGGCGGCATCACTGGCGGCGGGCAAGCTGGGGCATGTGGCGCGGACGTACAGCCGGCCAGTGCCAGCAGCGACACTGCGAGCAAGGCGCTCGTTTTCGATAAGTGCGGTTTCGAGAACATCGTTGGCGCTCCTGATCTGGTGCTGCAGCTCGAGCTGCTTGGTGGCGGTGGCGGTGGCTGCGTCGGCGATCGCCTGCGCGTGATAGCGCTCGAGAGTGGCGTAACGCACCTCCCAGCGGTTGCCGTTGATCCAGGCGCCGCCGATGCCGGCCAGTACAGCCAGCGCGATGCCGATGATTGCGCAGGGGTTCATTCGTCAGCCTTGGGCGGGTGCAGCCGCTCCTGCCTAATCAATTGCGACAGCGCCGACAGCACCAGCAGACCGACTGCCAGCAGCGGCATGTATTGCGACGGTATGGCGATACGCAGCTCGTCGGGCATCATCCGCCACGCGGCCATTGCGGCGTCAGGAGAGGCGACCAATACGCTGATCAGCGCGGAGCCGAGCAGGTTAAGTCGAACGCTCCAGCGCTTGTGCCAGGTGCGCCAGTTGTCGGCGAGTTTCATGGCAATCTCCCCAGCTCCATCACAATGGAAAGGCGATCCGCCCGCGAGCCGACTTGCTTCGCCCAATCGCTTTGCAGCATTTCAACGGCCGCCGCGCCATATCGACCGGCCTTCACATGCTCCAGCGTCTTTTTGAATTTCAGCAGCCCGCCGACACCTAGATTGAAAGCCATGTTTAGCAGCACGTTCTGGCGCGCGTCGTCGAGCTGCTGGACCCACGGCAGCGCATCGGTAAGGGTTGCGTAGGTTTTGTCGATATCCTCATCCAGGATGAAATCGATTGCCGCATCGGACAGCTTGCCGCCTTTGCGTCGGTCGATAAGGTGGCCGACGCCGATGGTCAAAAATCCGAGCGAGTCTTTGTAGGCGGATGCGACCCTGCCTTCGTCGACGATCAGCTGGCTTTTCAGTTTTGCGCGGTTCATTATTTCGGCCCCACAATGGCAGCAATTACCGACCGCCACACCGACGACAGCAGGAACGCCAGAATGATCGGCACAGCCCAAATGCACGCGGACAGGATGATGCGCCGCTTGAGGTTTTTAATGTCCTCTTCGAACGCCTGCTTACCCTTGATCCATTCGTGGTGGTTGGCGTGCGTCTCGGGGTCGACCCATTGCAGCCGCTTGGCCACCATGATTCGGTCGGCCACTTTATCGGCAAGGTCATCGATGTTGAAAAGATTTTGATCCATCAGGTCGTCCCCGGCGGCGAGTTGGGGAGAACATCACTGGAGTTCACGCGATAGCTGTAAGTAATCACGAAGGCCTGCGCGCCAGTGCCGGTGCTGACGAAGGCGGCCTGCACGGTCTGCGTGCTGCTGACAGGGAGAATCAAGCCGGCATTGCCCGCGTTGACGCTGACGATATTGCCCGCCACGTTGTTCGGGAAGGTTTTTGCCTTAATGGGTACCGTCATGATGAAGCTGGTTGCAGTCGCTCCGGCAGTCACCGTCATCGAGCCATATGTTTTTACCGTAATCTCGTCGAATGTTCGCGACCAGATCGAATAGCCAACGGAAACGCCGGAGCAGTTGACCATGCCGCTAATCACCACAGCGCTATCGACGCCCTGCCCCTGCTGGGAGGTCATGCCGGTTTCATACAGACCGCTGAGCATGGCGCGCCCGAGCTTCTGGCCGACCCTGAAATAGCCTTCGCCGGTATAGTGCAGATAGGGAATCACGCCGGTCGGATCAAAATAACTGATCGGCAGATCGCCGTTGTTGATGTATGCCCGGCAGCTCGGATCGGGCCAGGTTGCCGCCTTGAAAGCACTGCTGTACCGGCGCCACAAATAATCGGAGTTCCCGGGCGCCGACTGCGCAAACGGAGGGAGCGCCATGATAAACGTGGGCATGTAGTTGTCGAACCACGTCTGCGTTTTCAGCCAGGTCATGATCCACGTTTCAAAGTCGGTCGTAATCGTCTGGCTCTGCGCATTGGCGTCCGATTCGCCGCCGCCCCACACGAAGTAATCGATTTTGGATATGGTAATGCCGTAGGTAGTCGACGCCGCAGCGAGCGCTGCCACGACGTTGCCGGCAATGGCCTGGCGGAAGTTGTAGGTGGATGGGGAAGGCCCCCAATTCTCCATGCCCAGCCCACCACGGTACACGTTGATTACGAGCACTGGACGGCTGCGGTTTGCCCGGGCGATTATGTTGGCGGCAGAAACTGACGGGCCGACATAAGCCGGATTGATCGCGGCAAATGCGGTACCGACCACTGTCGATGCCTGAGAGTTTCCGTCAAAGTTCCACAGGAAAAGATTCGGCGCCGGGTCCCACGCGTAGGCAATGGCCTGCGGCATGTTCGACTGGCCGGTGGACAGGATAATGATCGGCGGCGCGCTGTTGATATCGGCAATTGCGCCGTCGAGATTGGCGAGCGCGCCGGCCACGGTATTCAATCCGTACCCGATCAAGGCCGCGCCACCAGCGCCAGCGAGATCAGCGCGCAATCCGTTGTCGCTACCGATGACATTAAGGACCGGGTAGCCGGGTACCTGAGCGTTCGCAGAGGTCAGGACGTTGATGTCATAGGTGGCGCCATTGGCAAGGTAAATCGCAGCCTCGCCGTTGGCGTCGAGAATCACCGGGTTGGCATTCGCGGTTGAGCCAGCTGCGGTAGTGTAGGTGGCGAGCGGCGTGCTGCCGCCGGCTGCATAGGTCCACACTTTCCCGCCGGCAAGTGGTAAATTAGTCCCCGGCACAAAGAACTTGGCGCGCAGCAAAGGCATTAAAGTGTTCATAACTACTCCTAATTAGGACTGCGGCGCTTCACAGCGCGTGGTGTTGCATCGAGAGATTGAATGTCCGAATCCACCCTCCGAGTAATTCTGGTCGCCTCTTTTTGGGCGCTCTTCCCTGTATGGAAATGGCTGTGGTCAGTTGCCGGTGACCGCTACGGCCCCCCCTGCGCTCGCGGCTGGGGACAGCTGAAGCAAAAGTCGAGAAATCTCTGGCGCAATGTCTGGTCGCTGAGTGAGTAATTGCGCGACGAGACGCTGGCCCTGCGGCGTGTAGGCCAGTGATGCCGCGCCACCGCCAACGACCGCACCCGGGCTGATTGCAGCAAGGCCGCCAGCACCAGCAAGGCCCAGCAGCGTGCGGCCAGCAGTGCCGGAGTCTGGATATTTGCTGCCGAGTACATTTTTCCCGGCCTCCGATAAATCCTGCATCAGCGCATTGCCGGTAGCGAACTGTCCTTTGCCGACCGATGTATCCGAAGCCTTGACCGCGTTTTGAAGCTGTGCCGGCGTGAATACTCCGCTCTCCGCTCCTACGCTCGACGCAGCGCGCCGCAGTCGCGCATAGTTCGCGTAACCTAAATTTATGCCCTGCAGCTCCTGCGCATATTGCGGGTTGCTGCGCACAAGGTTGCCGCGCATTGATGTGAGCAGCTCGCCGATGGCGTTACCGAGCTCGCGATTGTCGAAAGATGCGTCGCCGCGATAACCCTTGGCGATCCGGGTGAGCTCGTCCTCCACGCCCTTGAATGTCTGTCCTACCATGCCGCCATTCGGAGCAGCCTTGCCGAGCTGATCCTGCAATACAGCTTCAAATCGGCGCGCCTGGGCTTCCGGGAGATTTGCGGCCATGCCGCGCAGGCGATTCACCTCTTGCGCAAATTGCGCGTCGGGCTGGAAATTGAGACGAGGTAGAAGGTTGTCGTAGGCATCACCCAGCGCCCGGCGCACACCCTGCAGTCCGCCCCTGCCAATACCATTCGCCTGCAGCCCAATCGGTTCCAGTGCGCGGTTATACGCGGCCTCGTTGAACTCATTGATCGCGCGGCGCTGCCCCGATGCGATCGCATCGCCGATCAGCGGGATGGAGGTTGCTTTTGATTCCAGCTTCGCCGCAGCGCCACCCATGATCTGCCCGGGCGTAGGGGTAATGCCGGCATCCATCAGTGCCTGCACTTCGGGATTTACGTTCGGGCTGATTACTCGAGAAACGCCCGCGCCGACACGATTGAGCAGGCCTGCCGTGCCGGCGCCGAGCGCGACTTGCTTCGCCTTATCGCTCGCGAAATTCTCGCCGCCATCCACGACCGGCTGTAACGCGCCAAGCGCGCCACCCTGTGCCACGGCAGGCACGAAGCCAGCACCGCCAGTTGCAGTTGCGATCGGGGCTGTGGCGATGATATTGCCAGCCAGCCGAGTACCATCGAGGCCGGTGTCGCCGGCCTGCTGGCGGCGTTGCTGGTAGGCCTGCTCATCCTGCTGGATCGACTGGTCGTACTGTTGCGTGGTTTGCGGTTCGATACCGAGTGCGCGCGTAGCCGGACCGATAACTGGCAGGTTGTTTGCCGCACCAATTAATTCATTGCCTTTTGCGACTACAGATTCCGGCAGCGCGTGCATAAGCATCTGCGAGCCAGCCTGCGGAATGTCGCGAAATCCGCGCAGCACATCGCCAGCCTTGGTTAAAAGGTCCGGTTCAGCTGCCGGCGCGGCGGCCTGCACTTGGCTCAATTTGAGTCGCGGGACAGGCGCAGCAGAAACCTCGGAAAGCTTCATTGCACTTCCTCAACATCGGGGTCGTTCGGATCGCCGCCGGTAACGCGGTATTTCTTGCCACCCTGTTCGATGATCTGCCCGACTGCATATTTTCCGGCAGCCGGCGCAGCATCCCGATTAACCGGGCCGGGCATGGCGTCTGCATCCTCTGCCGCGCGACCCGCGCTGATTCGCGCAGCACCGATGACGTTTTGCAAACGAGCCTGCTTGTCGGCAACGGTCTTATCGTCGTCGCCGATCTGAGGGAAGTAGCTGCGCGCGTAACCACGAAGCTGTTCTTTCGTATATGCCGCACCGGTGCCGAGCGTCAAAGCGGCGTCGAGCAAATCGAGCTGTGCCGCTTCAACGCGCTGGCGCGCCTGACCCGTAAGGGCGTTGGCGGCAGTATCTCCAGCGACAGCGCGGGCGCCTTCTGATACCAGCGATGGATTGGCGGCATTCGGCGCACCCTGCAGCGCATCCTGCAGCTGCTGCTCTGAGAATTTCAGGCGCGAGTACAGGGTTGCGGCCTTGCGCTCGCCCTCGGTCGGCACGGCGTTTCGCTGACCTTCTTTCTTGTCGGCGGGGCCGCCCTGAATGGCCTCGAGGCTGCCGTCGGCCGCCCAGCGATAACCGGCCGGAGGTTTGTTATTGTCGGCGCCCTGCTTGCTTTCCATTGCACGATTGTGCCGAGCTGTCTCGCCGGCCGTCAGCTTTTTGTATTCCTGGTCCAGGCGGTCCTTCATACTCAGCGCCCGCATCTGGTTCACTTTCATCGCAGCAGGGTTGAACTCTGCCGGCATGGCCGATGTATCGATGCGCATGTCCTGAAGCTGTTTGCGTCCGGCGTCGTAGCTGGGCTGATCGGTAACGCCGCTTGCGACGCGGCTGATTATTTCGAATGTCTGCAGCTGACCTTCAATCTCGGATTTGCGCGCCTCCGCAGTCGCCTTCTTCGCCTTGCTGTCGGACTCCGCATAGTCGCCCTCCACCTTTGACGCTGCGAGCGGATCGACGCCATACAGCCCGGTGAGCAGCTTTTTGCGATCGATGGATTTATTGCCGTCTGCATCGGTGGTGACGGCATTCATACCAATGTCTTTCAGGCTGCGGCGATCGGCAGCACCTTGCTGCGCCTCTTGGAGCTGCAGCTGTTGGAGCTGGCCCGACCCCTGTAAAGCCTGGAGGCGCGCAAGCTTGCCGGCACGCTCCAGCGGGTCGCCAATGTCGAGTGGGCGGACTTGCAGCGGAATAGAAGCATCTAAAGCCATGATCAGCCCGTCCCGAAGTATTTGAAGTTGTCGACCGAGCTGTAATCATCGTTGGCCGCGTTTGGGCCAATTTTGTCCAGCAGCTTCTGATTTTGGTATTGATTGATGCCATTGCCGATCGCGCTGGTGGCGCCATTGGCCGCGCCGACATAACCGCTCGCCCGCGCATTGCCGATAGACTGTTGCGTCTGCCCGATGTTCTGCGCGGTCTGCGTGCCGATATTGTTGATCGTATTGGTCGCGGTCTGGCCGACGCCGGCAAGGCTGGCAAGGCGATTGAAGCGCTTATCCTGCTCGGTGTTGAAGCGATTGAAGGCGTTGCCGTATTCCTGGCTTGCGGAGCCTTGCTGGTAGTCGGTGAGGTCTTTCAGCGTGCCGCCAGACAGGAGGCCGCCACGCGCCGCCGCAGAACGCTCAAGCGCCTGCGTACCCTGGTCGAGCCGGAATTTGTAGCCGGGGTCGGCCTGATAATCGGCCATCGAAAAATTGCGGTTGAGGTCGCCGACGCCTGTATTTGCTGTGCCGGCGCCAGCAGCTTGCGGCTCGGTACCGGGCTTATAGGTGAATTGCCGACCCTCGTCCTTGCCGTGCTGCAAATAATGCTGATATGCGAGCGGCGCCCAATTGGGATTTTTCGCGACGTCAGAATTCGCGGCGAGGTATGCGTCGACGTCGAAGTTTTCTTCGGTCGGCTTACCGTTGCTGGCGTTGGTGCCTGTGGTGCCCAGCCCGAGGCCGGCGCGCAATTGCTCCAAAGCGCTGTATCCCGCATCGCGGAACGGCTCCTGATCGTCGCGCGACTGGTTGTACATTTGGAGCTGGGTGGCGTTTGAATCCTCGCCGGCACTTTCCAGTGCGTCAGCAGACTTATTGGCACCATAAATGGCGGCGCCCGCACCAATGACCGTTGCAGCTGCGGCAAATGGCATTTTTGTAACCTCCGCGACGCTTCACAGCGTTGCACTAATATTGCATTACTCGGGCAATTCGCCTTCTGACTCTATATCGACTTTGCCGTTGCGATCGGTGCGATGGATGCAGTAAATAACCGCCGGCTCCAGACTCATAAATGTATGCTTCACGCCGGCCTTAATCAGGATCGGCAGCGGCGCACGAATGTCTTGCCAGAATTCGCCGTCTTTCCACACACGCACCGAACCAGCGGCCAGCATCGAACAATGGTCATAGGTGTGCGAATGCTGCGGCACGACAATACCCGCCCGATCCATTGCCATCTGCTTAATGAAAATGCCATCAGGCATAGCAAACTCAACGTCGGGTAACTCGAAGCGGTCGGCGCTGACTTGTGGCATGGAATGCGTCATTCTTCGCACCTCAAGCAGACAATAAGTGTCATCCGATCGTCGCCACCCAAGTTATTAACCTCATGCTCTTTCGTGTTGTCGAAATACCAGGCTTCGCCGGTTTTCATCACCACGCTTTCGTCCTCGACACGGTTCGCGCAGTGCGGGTTCGATTGCAGCACGACATAAATTTTGGTGTTGAAGTATTCGGGGTGCCAGCCTTTGTCTGCATGTGGCGCAATGGCGCCGCCGCGCGGAATCTTTGTAATCAGGATGCCGCCGATCATTACTGCTTCCATGCGCGCGGCCAGGCCGAACACGATAGGGCGCAATGCCGGCAGCTTGTACCAGGCCGGGTACCAAATCGGAAAATGAGCGTCATTGATGCCGCTAAAATCTCCGCTGGCCTCGTAAGGCGCACGATCGTTATAGCGCACCCATATATCGGACATTTCCGCGTGCGGGCTGTCTGGCGCAATCTTGCGCTCGCGGTGCTGATTCCACAGCTCGGGCTGGCGCTGCAGCTGCATATTCAGCGGCAGCACATCAATGCCGTCAGCAATGAGGCGAAAATTCTTCATACGGCAATCCCGTTCGCCACCAGAGCGGCGCGCAGCTGATTAACGAGCGTGACGAGGTTGTTGATGATGGCCTGCTCGGTCGCGGTGTACGCAGCCCCAGCGGTGCCGGCAACGGCAGCGTTTACGGTCACTTCCGTCTGCGGCGTCTTGCCGTTGCAGCCGAAGCCATTGGTAAGCGTAAGTGCGTCAAACGTCGGCGTAGCTGCCGCGTGAATATTCTGCGGCAACGAGAGCGTGATCGAGCCGGGGCCGTCCGTAACTACAACCTGATTCGCAGTACCGGTTAGGTTGCTGCGCTGCGGCGGATTGCCGGTCGATCCAATTAGCAACTGGCCGTTAGTGGCGGCCATCGAGCCATTAATCACGCCGCCCGCAATTACGCGCAAAAACCCGTTGACGTTCAGCCCCGTCAGCGAGAGGCCGTCAAAGGTGGGGGAGCTGGTCGCATCGATATCTTGAGGCGCAGACAGCGTGATAGATCCCGGTCCATTGCTGACGATTACCTGATTGGCGGTTCCGGAAACAGCCCCCGCTATCGGTATCGCTCCGGTGATGCCCATCATTAGCTCACCGTCAGCCAACTGCAATCCTGCCAAGTTGCCGAAGGCGTCATTGATCACTGCAGCGTTAGGCGGAATGGTCGCGATGTTTACGCCATCGACAGAAAAGTCGACGATGTTCTGGCTCGATGCCGCAATGCCCAGCGTGCCAGGCCCTGAGCGATACCAGCCCAGCGCGGGTTCGCTAACAAAACTGATTGCTGGCGAAGAAACCGAACCATCCTGCAGCGTGTAGTTGAAGGCGGGCGGCAATATGCCATCGCGACCACCAACGATGCTGACCAGCTTGTTGAGCGCAAATAGGATCGGCGATGTAAAGCGGCCTTCGCGATCGACCGCTACGTCGCGCGCACTGAATCGGTTAACGGGCGCGATCATGCTGCGGCCTCGCGCGCGCCGATATCGACGCCGGTCATCGTCCGCTTAACGGGGTCGGTGATGCGGGTCCGCCACACGCGATTGCGGCTTCGGCCCAAGCGGCTAATGCGAGCGCGCCGGGTAAATTCACCTATGCGGCCCAGCGGTAAACGCTTTTGATGGCTCCAGGTATGGCCGCCATCGTTGGACCAGTCGAGCAATACCACCGGGTCATCGCCCTGCTGGACGCCATCGAGGCCGACACCGGTTTCGGTCAGCAATTCGAAGTGGTCGTAATTCGTGAAATACGATCGCGGGTTGTTGTGGTGCGGGCTGGATCGCAGCGCCGTCAGCTCGCCGCCGAAGTCGTCGTAGAAGTCGAGGTTCAGCTCGTAAAGGCTGCCGTTTTCGCGGTCGCCGACAATGTGCTTGCCGAACGCAGCAACATGGCTTTCCTCGCGCACGCGATTGAGCTCGCCATTGCCGTCAGTCCATGCGCGCTCATGCCACCATTTCGTGGCCGCGTCATATACCCACGTGGCGTTGGCGCTCGGGAACGTCAGCTGATAGAACGTATGCCCCTCATCCTGATAGGCGAAGCCAATGGCGTCATCGATGCGGGCATATTGCTTGATCGCGTACTCAATGGCGTGCGTGCTGATCCGCTCCGGCGTATAGCCGTTGGCCCGCCAGACCATGCCCTGGCCTTTGTCGTCGGCGCCTAGCCAGAATACGGAGTTGTCCATCTTGACCGGCGAGAACGCAGCCGCGCAGCCATGCTCAATAAATGCGCCTTGAATGCGCTCGAACGGGAATGAGTTGTTGCCGCTGTTGAAAAACACCTCAATGCTGCTGGTGCCGAACAGCCAGACTTCGCGGTGATCGACGATCAAGGCGATGACGTTATCCGGCGCACCTTCGGCAGTCGCGAAATCGAGCGCGTTAATGTCGTACCCGTCATACAGCGCGGTGATGTAAAAGCGGCCGGTGCCGGGATCGTTAAAAATGAAATAGCCATCCTGAAAGCCGATGGTATTGGCGCCGGGGAATGCCGGATCCGTCACGGCGCCGAAGCTGCTGGTTGCCAGGGTGAGGATGTACATTTTTGGGCCGTCGACAATGGCCAGCTGCAGGCCGTTGTCCGCCATCGATACAGGGCCTGATGCGCTCGCCAGCGTGCCGCGTAATACGCTCGTCTGGCTGGCGTATACCTCGTACAACTGGCTGCCACTGACCACAAACACGCGACCGTCTTTCTGGCACTTCCAAGCGCCACGAATCGGACCGGCGCCGACAGTCGCGAACAGATGGCGACCCGGACAGCCGACCAGAATCAGCCGTCGATTCTCGTTCTCGATGATGATTTCGGGATAGAGGTTGACGCAGCGCTGCGCAGCCGCATTCACCGACCGATGCAGGTACGCAGGACCGATGAAGGGCGAGTCCATTAGTCATTCACCGAGATGCATGGGTGCGCAGGCGGTGCATTATTCTGGATTCCTAGCGCAAGTTGTTCGCGCCATTTTACCTCGAAACGCTGCAATCTTCGCTCATCTACGCCGAACTCGTCGCCGACCTCTGCCGCAACGCCGTAAATAAGGCCCAGCATCCACGGCGCATCGAGTGCAGTTGCTGTGGCCTGCGCGGTGTCGTCGATGATCTTCTGGTAGTACAGGCGAGCACTGACCGGTGAGGCCGGTACAGGCCACACGTACAGCACGTTGAAATTGTCGATGTAGCCGAAACGCGGATAGACAGCGGTCTCGGTCTTTTTCGGAATGTCGCGGTATTGGTCGAACGGCAGGATCGGTAATTCATGCTCCTGCGAGCCGGCATCCATGTAGCTGACGCCATTGCAGGAGTAATAGTCCGCCGGCAGATTTACAGTCTGCGCGGCGAGGCTGATGGTGGTGTTATAGCTGACCGTTTCGGGCCAGTTGTAGCCGCGCCAGACCAGATTTTTTAGGATCGAGTCCAGCGCCTGCAGGCACAGCACTTGGTCGTCAGGCTGGACCGGCTCGCCGACCGCGAGCACGCCGCATTTCTGCAGCGCACGCTCGACGATCTGCTCGCGCAATAGCGTCCAGGTGACGGCCATGGATTAGGCCGCCTGCGGGGTCGAAATCAGCTCCGCCTGATGCGGAAATTTCATTACCGTGCTCGGTACGCGGACGCCGTTTTCGTCCTCGACTACGGTCTGGATAATTGCATTGCGCAGCGCCTGCACGAAAGGCTCCAGCACCTCGACCTGCTTGTTACGCTGGATGCGCAAGTTGTGGCCGTTAACGATCAGATCAACGTCGGATTTATCGCTTTCAGTCGCAAAAATAGTGAGGCTGTAAACCGGCGTATTGGAGCGGTCCAGCTTCTTGCCGTCGAGCGTATAGAGCGCGCCGAGCGGAACGTCCTTGCGGTCTTTTTGCTTGGGCTTGGCTGATGCAGGTTCGTCATCGTACAGCGCCAGAATCTTGCCGATGATGGTCGGCTTGTTGTCCTGCGAAATGCCGGTCAGGCCGAGCGTTTCCGCCAGGTCGCGCAATTCGTCTTTGGTTTTGCCTTCGAGGTCGTCGCGTTCCATGGTTCACCTGTGATAAAGAAAAAAGCCCCTCGAAAGGGGCAAGGCGTGGAGTTAGCCCATTGCCTGCCAGCGGCACACCTTCGACGCCAGGATCAGCGCGAGAGTGGCGTTTTGCAGGACGCGGAAGCCGCCAGCGACAGGGGTGATGCCGCCGTTGCCACCGGTGACTTCCAGTGTGCGAGTGCCGGCCGCAATGGTTTTCAGGCAGCTGTTGTCAGCCATGCCATCGAACCACTCGCCCTCGATGCGATCGGTGATATTCACCCAGCGCACATAGCGCGGCGTGAAGCCGCATTGAATCTCGACGTAATCCGCCGCAGTGATCGCAGTGGCGTCGAAGGTGTCGGAGCCGAACGCCGTATGAACAATGCCGTCGGCCGGAACTGAGGCCAGAGTCTGGCCCGCTGTATTTTGTGCCATGGTGATTTCTCCTAGAGAATCAGGTTGCGGGTCAGCGCTTAGGTCAGCGCGGTCAGGTTGGTATGCTCGATGCGGGTGATCCAGTTCTGGTTCAGAATCTGGGTGGTGGTGATCGCCTTCCAGCCCGAAGTGGCGCGCTGGTTCAGCGGATCGTCACCAGAGCCCAGCGGCTTGATGATGTTCTCCATCGCATGACCTTCCAGCGGGCATACGCCGTAAGCGTTGTCAGCGATGATCAGCGTGGCGTATACGTCGTTGTTGACGCCGCCGGCAGAGATCATGCCGTCCGTGCTTACCGCAGCGCCCAGACCTGCAAACACCTTGCAGTTGGTCGAGGTGAAGAAGCGGATGTTGCGATACGAACCGACTTCATCGGGCAACGGGGTCATGCCAGAGGGGTACTGGCTGATGGAGAGATAGCCGGAAATGCTTTCCAGCTGCGCTTCGGTATCGGGGTGCACCAGCGCCACGTAAGACGGACGCAGGCCTTGGGTGGAGATATTCACGCCGGCCGCGACCATTTTCTTCACGAATTTGGCGTTCTGGCGATTCAGGTAGCGGATTGCAGTGCGCAGCGCCACGGCTGAAATAACGGTGTTCAGCGTGTTGCGGGCCGAGCCGTTGGTATAAATAACGTTGGTGCCAGCCACCAGCACGTCGCGGCGAACCTGGTCAATCGTGGTGCCGCCCTGCTCGCCGAGCACTTCGCCAACTTCGGTCAGCACCGGGTCTTGGTTAGTCAGGCTGACCATATCAGTGACCGACACGAACGCGCCGTACTGTGCGAGAGTGGCGGTAACGTCAGTCAGCACCATGCTGGTGCTGGACGGCGTAACACCTTCGGTCAGCGGCGTGGTGGCTGGGGTCAGCGACTCGTAGCGGCGGAATTTGATCTGATTGCCCGAGCGCATTTTGATCGGGCGCTCTTGGCCAAAGCGGCCATGTACGTCAGCGGGGACAGCTCGCGAGAGCAGGTTGCGGTCGTAAAATGCCTGAATTGCGGGCGGAATATTGCCGGCCACTCCTGCTGGGGTGGCAATTGTGTTCATACCCATTTCGAACTCCGTGGCGCTTCACAGCGCGAAAAATATTCGGTTAATACCCTTTGGCTTTGCGCACCATCTTGGCGAAATCTTCGTCCGACATGGTGTTGATACGCTCCACCTCTTCCTGCTCGGTCTTAGCCGCACCCGGCTTGCCGGAGCCCCCCGGAACAGCCATTGCGCCCAGCTTCTTGGCTTTCGCCGCGTGGTCGCGCTGTGCCTGCTCAACTGCCTTGGAGACTGCGGTCGCCCGCATGTGCTCTGCCCGAGCGTTCGATAGCTCGCGAATGGCGATCAGCGGATCGTTCCAATCCTGCCCCAGCTTCTGGCGGACTTCCGAGGCCTTTTGGAAAAAGCCGGGGTCTGCCAATAAACCGTCGATATCCGGTAGTGCCTTTACCACCGTATCGCCCCACGCCTGTTCGGGCGGTGGTGCGGCTGCGGTGGGCGTCGCAGTGTGTCGAATAGCCTCTTCGAGACCGGGTACATCGTCGAGAATCTTCGGCCGGTTTTGCTGGCGAATCTGCTCGTCGCGCTCCTTCTTGATTCGGGCCAGTTCTTGGGCGTTTTTGGTCGCCCAACTCTGGTTATCGCGGGCCTGCTTTTCCAGGCGCTCGTTCGATTCCCGAAGCTCTCGAATCTGATCTTCAACACTCGGCTGTGGCGATTCCTCAGCAGGATCGGCGGTTACTGCTGCCGGTTCTGCGGTGGCTGCCTCGGAGGTAATCGGCGTATCGCCGGCCTCATCCAACCGTTTTAATTCTGCGTCGTAGGCTTCCTGATATTCCGGTGTGCCAGGTTCTAAATCTGCCATTTGTTACCTCAAGGGCCGAATACTTTCGGTAGTCCGATAAAGGGCCGAATAATCGGTAGTCCGGTCGCGGGGCCTATTCGGCTAGTCCGCGTAACTGCGTTTGCGCACGGATGATGCTGTTCGGCAGGTCGAGAAGTTCGTCGATCTGCTTAATCCTTCCGCGAACTTCATTGTCCTCCCGCACAACCAGCTTTTCAACCAAATCTTCTCGAATTTTCGTCAAATGTGCGGATAACGTCGGCCAAACAGTGTGTATTTGCTCCAATCGCGCAAGATCGGCGCGCTCCTGCGAAAGACCATCTTCGTTCATGCCATAACCTCGGGGGATTCTTCCATTTCGCCTTCACCGCTCAGGGTGTCGACGGTCGAATCAACAATGGGGGCCGCCGCAAGCGCTATCGCGCCCTTCTGTCTGAGCAGCTCCATAATTATCTGGATCTCGCCTTTCAGCTCTTCGTTTTCCTTGGCCTGCTGATCTTTCAGTTGCTGCAGGACAATCTCCAGTTCGGCCTTGCGGTCATCTTTCGCCGCGTCCAGCTCGGCCTGAACCTTCGCCGGGTCGGGCGGCTGATTTGCCTTCTGCTCTTCCTGCTGCTGCTTCAAGTCGTCGTCCGTGTAAACCGGCGATTCCTTGCCGATATCCCCCGCGTCCCACACCTGATTAAGCAATTCGGTAATGTCGACCTTCGGAATAGTGACCTCGCCGCCCGAGAGAACCAACTGCAAATAACCCTGCAACTTCTGCATTAGGACTTCTTTTGCCATGAACGTCTGCGATCCACTGGCTTTCCACGTCATGAATGAGGTCTTACCGAGCTGCTTCACGGCGGACCAGAGCTTGGCCTTTTCCGGCCCCAGCATCAGGGCCACCACTTCCGGCTCAAGGTATTCCATGTCCCAATCCAGCAGCGCCTCGACCATATCCTCGATCCACATATCATCGATGTTGGAAATGACCTCTTTGAGCGGCAGGCTGGAGGCGCTCATGATCATCGAGATGCCACTGGCGGTTTTGTTCAGGTTGTTGGAGTCGGAGCCCTGGGTATATTTCGTGATCCCGGTGTCGTCGTCAGAGAACGATTCGGCCATTTCGATGACCCGCTCCCAGCCTCCACTCACATCGGGGACTGTGTGCTGAATCATGGCCTTTTCACGCTCCTCCCAAGTGAGGCCGGGAGCCATTTGGTATACCTTGCCGGGGAACTGCTTGAAGTCCTCAGTCGGCATGAACTTGCTGCGATCGACGGAGCGCGGCGGTAGCAGGGCGAATGACTTGCCCTCCAAGTACACGCGGAACCCTGCATTGATTACGCGCTGGTTCGGCTCGTTGTTCTCGGCGATGCCGACACCCCACACCTCGTGCTCAACGTCCTCATAGACGCAGCGGGCAACCGGGCGGCGCTTTTTCTTGTAGGGGTTTTCTTCCACCTTGATCACGTAGGAGCCGCACATCTGGACAATGGCCTCTACCCATTCTTCAGGCTCGGTCGGGTCAAGCGGGGCCATCGAATCAACGCTGCCTTCGGTAGGCTCACCCGCTGCGGTATCGCGGCGCCACTCTTCCATATCGCTGCGGCGCACCAGGCCGAAGTAGCGCAGGAACCATATGCGATCATCGCCCAGCGGCGGGATAACGGCGCGGCGCACCTGGGTGAGCTGTTCGGAACCCTCACTCACCGACGAGGACGTACCCTCCATCATGCCGGCGCGCAGGTTTACATCGGAATAGCTCGGGTCGCCAAGGAATTGATTGAAGTATTCCTTGTGCCGGCGCATACCCCAAAACACGCCCCGCCCCTCTTTCACGTCCTCAGCGTCCGGATCGGGATAGACGTCCATCGTGCGCCCTAGCTCGAAATAGGGGCAGGGGTATTGAGTTTCGGTTTCCTGCAGGCTCGGGTAGCCGTCGGCCTCCGTTTGATTAACTTCCAGGTGGCTTTTGGATTTAACGAAGGGGCCGAAAATAAAGCCAGTGCCGTAGGTGCCGAGCGTGTCGACGCCCATCTTGACGGCTTTCTTGAAGCCGCCTTCGTCCAGTTGGTAGGTGAGAATGTCTTCCACCGCGTCGGCGAACTGGCGCAATTCTTCTTTAACGGGAGCGGTGTCAAACGGCATCTTGCCCTGGCCGAAAAGTACATCGCGGATTTTTGCTCGGGCAGAACGAATCTTGCCGCGCGTCGAGCCGATGAAAATACGACCCGACTTTTGCGGCCGCGCAATGCCGGTGCCTTTCGTATCGTCCTCGCGGTCGATCCGCATCATGTCCTGGTAGTTGTTGAGCATTTTCAGCTCTTGCGGCTTGCGGGCAGCCTCCCACTCGCAAAAGCGCGAGGACATGAACGCAGACAGGCCGGCTCCGTTGTCACTCATTCGTTACACTCCAAAGTATTCGGGTTGCTGCTGTACAAATGCGGTTCGCTGGTCTTTTTGGGGCAGCTCGTAGGCGACCGCCATGAGACCGAAGGCGTCGGCGCCGTGAGAGGCCCAATCGTGCTCCGGACCCAAACCCACATCGCGGATTTCGTCTTTCTTTTCGTGATACCACCCCAAAGCCTCGACGCCAGAAGCGCACGCTTCGGCATCAATCCACATGATCGGGAACAGCCTGCGCACTGCCTCAATCCGCGCAGAGGCGGCGCCCTTACCTTGGTTCGGAACTACCGTTACCTTGTAGCCAGCCGCCTTGAGCGCGCTCTCGTAGCTGACGTCGAATACCCGGTCCTGCGTGCCACCGTCGTGCGGTAGCCAAATCTGTGCGCGGTCGTGCGTGTAATCGTTGTCGCGCATCCAGGCGAGGTGTGCGTCAATCGGCTGACCCACCACCTCGTAATAATTCAGCACCCGAATCTCGCGCCCGATGAACTGAGCAGCCCAGATCGTGAATGCGTCCGCCTTTGCACCCGTTCCGCCGATATCGCAGAACAGCCGGATAGTCATCAGCGGATCGGCGCGCACTCGGGAGATACGGCCATCTGCCTTCGCCTGCGTCAGCCGGCCTGCGTAATAAGCGCCGGTTACGATCGTCGCAAACTCACCTTCCCAGATATGCCCATACGACTCGGGCCGCTCCTTCAAATCCTTGAGCCGCGTCCGCTCGAGAATTGCAGGGAACCAAGGGTTGTCGGTGTAGTTCATCACCGTGCCGACAACGCGCGGATCAGTCGTTTGCGCGAACCGGCTCTCTACCGGTGATTTCTTCCGCTTCGGGTTCCACGTCACCCACAGCTCGCTATCCTCTTCGCGCAGCGTCGGTATGAGCGTTTGCCACGCCTCTTCGGTAACCGGCTCCGCTTCGTCGACCCAGCACAGCAGAATGCGAGCCTTCGACTTGACGCTGGCGATGTTGCGATCGAGGCCAGCGAACTTGTATTCAATCGATCCGCATTTGGTGCGGACGTACTTCTCGCCGATCTCGTAGAAGTCAGCGAGAAACGGCTCGGACAGAATCGCGGCCTTGATTTCCTCCAGCGAGCTCTCGTCCAGGCTGTTCATGAACTGGCGACCGCACAGGATGATTCCCTTGCGGCCCTCGCGCGCCCACTTGTAGCCACGCACGGCGGTCATCTTGGCGAAGGTGCGGGTCTTGGCCGAACCCCTACCACCATTCGCCCATCGCACGTCGGCTTCCGCCGTAAATACCGGGATCAGCTTGTCCGGTATCTTTATTTGCGCAGTGCTCATTTGCCCTCGGGGCGAACGCCTACCAGCTCAATGCGCGATACGGTTTCGATCGGGCCGCCATCTTTCCCGGTGTGCTCCAGTCGCTCGCGGAAGGCCTGCACATTCACGTGCTTGCCAGCCAGCTCCAGCGCGCGGTTCGCGCCTGCGGAGTCAAATGTATATGCCGGGGCAATCTGGCCAGTCGGCGTTTCCACCAGCACCGGCTCGCCCTTTCTGTCGAGCACCGGGGCGGCCTGCATGCAGCGGTCGAATACCTCTTTTGCGCCGCGTAGCACCCAATCAGCATCGACCTCAACGCGCTTCACGCGCTGCTCTAACGCCTTGGCGATTGCCACCTGAATGCGAGGATCGGCCAGCATCAGGTGCGCCATGCTCGACGCGCTGCCATCGGACGAAACCTTGTAACCAGCGCGCCGCACAGCCTTCGAACCGTCCATATCTTTCAGGTACTCGGCGACGAACAGCTGCTGCTTCGGGGTGAGGGCTTTCACAGCGAATTACAGCCCAGCCCCGATGCTCCACGTGATATCCGTGGAGCCGCCCGCCGCACAAATGGCATGGATATCGACCACGGACGCGGGGAGGCTGAATATCTCGGTATTGCCGGGAGGAAGCACCAGCCCAGCCCCGTTCGGGGTGGCCGAGTCGGTCGGGTACACGGCGAGCTGCGCGCCAGCGCCAGGGAGAATTGCGCAGGGGCTTGAGCCCATATTGGAAATGCGCACGTTGGCATTTTCGCCGCCGGGCATGGTCAGCCGCTGTCCGGCCTCAGTCACAGCCCGCAGTCCGCAGCGCCGCGATATAGGGAAAGCTTTGTCCATGGAGTTTCTCGCTTATGCCACGTAAATATTGTCAGTGGAGGCCACTGCGCCCACGCCCAGGCCGTTTGTATTTGCGTCCGCAGCCGTGAAGTTGTAGCCGGCGCCGCCTTTCGCGGTGTTCATTTTTGCCCACGCGCGCGGCACTCTTGCGCTGATCGCGTAAGTCGCTGAGGCGTGCTGGAAGAATTTATTGGTCAGGTAGGAGTTGCCGATCCCGCTGGTCGATGCGATTTCAAGCGCCTCGATGACGGCGGCGGTGCTGGCGATCAGCTCGCCGTACCACTTGTTGTTGTCCATGCTGGTGTTGATGGCGATGCCGCGCAGACGTATCAGCCGATCGGCTACGTTGCGCGGCTGCATGATGTTGCCGTCGAGTGCGCAGAGCGTCAGCTGGCCAACGCCAAGCTCTTGGATAATGGCGGTGCCGATGGAGTTAGTGGTGCCGATGCTGAACTGGTTGCCAACTATGGCTGCGCCAATCATGGTGGCGGCGCCAGACAAGCACATCGCGCCGACTGTCCATGGGACGCCAAACGAGTTGACTTCGACGCCCGACACCCGAACGCCACTCTCGACGATTTTTACGCCGCGCTGATAGGTGCCAGACGAACCGGAGAGCAGCTTTCCGCCCAGCAAATTACAACCGAGGCCCAATTCGATACCGGTTTCAGAGCTGAATGCGATCGTGTTGCCGGTGAATGTGCAGTTGCGAAATATGCCGCCGCTTTGGGCGACGATGCCGTAGTTGTTGTAGGCGAACTTCTGATTCGCCACGTCCATGTCGTAGGGAGTGACGCCCGTCAGGCCGTAGTTGTTCAGGCGGATGTCATTCACGCCGCTCAGATACGGGTGGTTGGCCACAACCCATATGCCGTTGCTGTTGTACCAAAAATTGCAATTATCGATGCGCGTGTCGCGGTCGTCCTGGCTGCCGTAGTAGGCATTGCGGAACTTCTCGACATACATCTGGCTGAATACGGTCGTCTGCTCGCAGCTCGTCACCGCAGCCAGGTTGACGCAGTCGACGGTGGCGTCGTATGCGGCGGGCGCCGACCCTGCGACTGGCTGGCTGGTGCCATTACCAAAGTATCGGCCGCCGACAATGCCGCCGCCGCGCAAAACGCCAGCGACACCCTTAAACATATGGTCATTGCCGCCGGAGGTGAATATTCGCCCTCGGTTGTCGTATGTCACGCCGGGGTAGATCGGGAGGGCGTCGACTTTATAGGTGCCGGAAGGGGCGGCAACAACGCCACCACCGGACGCATAGGCCCTAGCCGCAGCTGCAGCGAAGGCGGCAGAGGAATTGGACAGACCGGATCGATCCGCCCCACTCACAACAGTCGTGACTGGGCTGATATTGGGGGATAGGCCCTTTAGCATGGTGCGGCTCCGGGATTGCCGGGGACGAGCCCCGAACCGGTGTAGCGCTTCACAGCGCGAAGGCTTGATTATTCCACCAAACTCATGCGTTTGGAATGGTTAATTTCGTCGATATTCGTCTAAATGGTGTGAATTGTGTCGAACAGAAGGTATTTACCTTTTCAGGACCGGCGGCACAGCCCCGACATGCCATTGTTTGCAGTGCTGGCACCGATACACATTGCGACCCTTCTTCCGCCTGGCTGCCCGATTCGCGATAGCCTTATCGGCGAATGGCTCCTTGCCGTCGCAGCAGTAGAGCGGGTTGTGCCAGCTGGTCATAACTGCTCCCCGTCGTCGCCCGGCTTCCAAGTCATTCGCACCGCCTTAATTGTTTTTCGCCCCTCGGCAACCGCCTTGATTACGCGGTGGCGACCATCCGCGATAGTTCCCTCCCAATCCAAGATGATCGGCTTCGATAGATCAGCGTCCATGCATTTTCTGACGTGGCGCGCCAGATCGAACATGCTGCACCCCTGCCAGACTGCCCCGCTCAAATCCATCCCGGCCAACGGCAGATCGAACACCTCAAGGTCTTTCGTATCCTCGATCAGCCGGGCAACCGACCACTTTTTGCCCTCCGTGTGGTAATACTCGAGCAGCGGATCGTTGCGGCCCAATGGAAGGGCTGCCGGCGGCTTTGATTTCTTCATGCGGCTTTCGCCTCCCGATACAGCCCACAATCAAACCGCATAAACCGGACTCCTTTTTAGGTCGCACAACTTGGCGCGGTACTCGGCCTTGATCGCGGCCAAGTCGTCGATGGTGTATTTCTTCGGCTCATGCGGACCTTCTAACCAGGCGACCTTCTCGGCGCCGATACGCATCAGCAGGCCGATCCGGTATTGCTGCTGGTTGCCGGACAGATGCAGGTTGCAATTTTTGTTGCACTGTTTGTGCACATTGCGCGGCTCGAAGCTCAATTCAGGATGTGCACCGCGCGTCAAATAATGCCCGGCGCAATACTGGATATTCGGGTTAAATGTTCCGCAGGATATACACGGCAGGTCGCGATCCCGCTCGCGGATGTAGGCGTTGAAGGCTGCCTGTGCTTCGGCCATCCACTCGCTGCGCTTCTTGATCCGTACCTTATCGGCCCTGTCCTGAGCCTTTCGTTCGGCCTCAGCCTTCCTCGCAGCCCGCATGGCAGCCTTGGCCCTGCGAACCTCTGTAACCGCCGCTGCACAGTCGTAATCGCAGGCGTAGGTCAGCGCGAAGCGATTGGAGGTGGTCTCCTTGCAGTGCGCGCACTTAGGCATTCAACAATGCCTCCAGCTCTCTATCCAATCGGCGGTTTTCAATTTCTCTGCGAATGTCGCCATCGACTCCGGCCGCTGCCGCCTCCTTGGCAAGCGTGTTTGCATTTCCCTTGGCTCTTGCTTTTTTCCCGGCCGGCGAATGATTGTATTTTCTTTTTTCAATGCGATGGCACTCAACGCAACGCCCTCTGGAATCTCTTATCCCGGTATGGCCATGCTTGCAGGGCTTTAATTCTTTCATCACACAAACGCCAATATCTGATCGACCACGTTATCGAGGTCGGCCCGCGTATAGTTCTTCAGCACCTTGCGTAGCAGCACGTTGGCGACCTCGCTGTACACGCGCTCGAACTCCGGTTCCTCCATATTGGCAAACGAAATGCTCTTGGCGGTCAGCTTCACGTCGCCGTTAATGTCGTAGGTCGCCTCGTAGAAGCCGGCCATGATCACGCAGTCTTTTCGAAACCGATCGAAGTTCTTGGCGACCGACTGGCCCCGGAACTGTTTCGTATCTGGCTCCCAGGCATCGAAACCGACGTTGAGCATGGCCATAAACTTCCGGTGAAACTTCGGATTGCGAACCTCCGTGAACTCCATGCGATAGAGTTTCCCGGCCTTGTGGCGCCGCAGACGTTCGGCTTCATGCTCGTCGCTGGGGACGTAGCCGGTGGGCGTGCGGAGCATCAGAGCTTCGGCCATCTCAGAACTCCAGCCGGGTTGCAATGCGCATTTCCCGATGCTCCCAATAATTAGCCCACGAGTTACCCGAGCTGCCTTTCAGGTGTACCGCTACCAGCCCAAAAGCTTCCGGTTGCGCAGGCTTAGGCTGTTCCGGCTCTCGCGGAGACATGACAGGCACACACAAAAACGCCGCCATCGGGAAGCAAATAACGCCGATCCCGCTCACACCGCCACCCTCCGCACATGCGATCCGAGCTTTGTTCCGGCCCGCTGATCCACTCCAGCACCACTGTAAATCCCGTTGCGGCTGCAGAAGTTCATCACGCTGCGCTCGTTGCGATCGCTGTGCCAGTGCTCGTTGAGCGCGGCCGCAATGGCCTTGCTGATCATGCCCTGCGCTTTCATGAATCTCAGCGCCAGAATTTCTTCCGGGTCCAGCCAGCTAACGTGCGGGCTTCGGGTGCGGACTTTCTTAACGCGCTTAGTCGACACGGTGCGCTCGACCACCGGCTTCGGCACGTACACGAATGGCGGCACAACCTGAATCTTGTTGCCAGCCGCCAGCCAGTCGTCTATCTGCTGCTGAATCTCAGCCCGCACCGGCTCCTTCACGTCGACCGAGAGCGAGCTAAAGCGGATTAGTTTGTCGGAGTGGGTGCTCATTCGGATTGCTCCCGGCTGCGCTCTTTCAGCATGGCGCGGGCGATTTCGTGAGCCGTCTTGACTACTAAACTGATCTGGGGGCCGTTATCTTTGCCGACCCATGCCATTTCTGGAATCAGCTGCTTCATCGCCTCCAGCGCCACGCGGTCGAGGTAGTCTTGCTCTACGAGATATCGCTTTCTTGCATCAACAAATCGCTGAAGCTCCGGTTGCGAACCTCCCGTAATACTAAATTTTTCATAATCGTTTTCCATACAATCTCCTCGCCGCTCGGGCGGTTGTTAGTAGATTTCGGCCACAGCCATAAGGTTTAGCATCGACTCTGTGCGCACCAGATTTGGCAACAATCCGCGCCCCTCTGTTTTTACAAACAACAAAACATCTCTCAAAAAATCTATTTCATCCGGATTTTCCAGAGTGATACACACCGGCCTAAACTCCTGCTTCTGCTGCTCGATTTTCATTACCCGCTCCATTCGTGCCATTCGGCACAAGGCAAATCAAGAATGCGGATAGGGTCGCCTAGCGCGCTCGCTAAATGGTCACTGGCCACACAGTTGCTGTGGGCGGTGTATTGATACATGTGCGCCTTAGACGCCAACTCCTTTGCCTCCTCTACCGTTTCTGCAGCGGCAAACAGCATGCTGTTTCCATAGAACACTTGGTACGGATCAGCCCAAACAAATAACTTCATACCCACTCCCAGCGCCAGGCGCTAAATCAATAAAAGTCAATCGGTCAGCTGAACATCGCTTGCTGTGCCGTCGCGTAATCGAACCGGTCTGTGGCTGCCTTGTAGTAATCAGGGTCTAGCTCACAGCCCACAAAGTCAGCGCCGAAGTAATGCGCAGCGATCGCGCTTGATCCGCTGCCCAGATGGGTATCGAGGATGCGCTGGCCCGGCTTGGCGTAGTTCGTCAGAAGCCACTGGTACAGCTTTACGGGCTTCTGGGTGGGGTGGATTCGCTGCACATCGGCGCCAATAAAGCCATCAAAGCGAATTGGTGCTTTTTTGATGACATTCAGAAAACTTGTCCAGGCCAGTTCGCCATCGGAAAATGACACGTCCTTACCTCGCTCCTTATCCCAAAAAATCCATCCGCCGGTTGGCGGAAGGCCGAAGTAGTTGCCGCCAAAAATTATTTGATTGCCCGAGACTCGGCCCAGCTCATCAAAGTAAGCAGCATCAGGAATAGCCATGTCCCACGTCTTGCCGGGCGTCCACTCTTTATTTTTTCCCTTTCCCATAACCATGTTTGCCGCATTAATCCCATACGGTGGATCGACGATCGCCAGATCGAAAGCCTTGTCTGGCAGCGCACGCATGTACTCCATGCAATCGACGTTCAAAAGCTCAATAGTCATGCTAGATCCCACACTCCGCCCGCAACTTAGCCATCCGCTCGCGCCCTTCCTGCCGCTTCCGCTCGCGGTACGTCAAATCCTCCAGGCGCTTCGGTTGCTCGCCCTGAGCCTGATCCGCTGCGGCAATGCGGCGATGCTCCCAATCGACGCTGGTGCCGTCCGACCAGTCGACACACAGCGCCCGAAACTCCGGCGCACTCGGCGGCCAGGTCTTGCACTCAGTCGCGCAGCGATTCAGTCCGTGTTTAATCTGCTCTTCGGAAATCCCCTTCAAGCAGCTCGCCCATACCCGGTCCGGGTCCACTTTCGCGCCGAAGCTGCTGACCCACTTGTGGCCGTACATCGAAGCCATCAGGCCCCATAGCTTCTCCGTCAGATCCTCCGAGAGCGGCGCGTTCGGCCCTTCGGCGCGCGATATCTGCGCGGACTTGACCAGCTGCGGAAGTGTCCGGTCGTTGATTGCCTGGGTGATCGTTTCCAGTTTGTGCATTGCCTGCCCCTTGATTCATTTTTGCCGTGAGCGCGTCGAACTTCTCGCGCAGCTTTGGCGGGCTCAAGATATTGGTTGACCAGAAGGAGTTGCTGTTTGCCCACAGGAATACTTCGGTGATTTGTTCGTGGGTGCGGTTGTCCTGCTCTCGCATCAAGCGGATGCAGTCGGCCCATTTTTTAAGATCGGGTTGTTTATGGGTTGGATTGAGCGCTAAAACTTTTTGCCAAATTAATTCAGAGACCTTCAAGTCGTCAGGGTCCGCCTCCCTCTTCGGAGAAGAGGTATTTCCTTCCTTCCCTTCCCTTCCTTCCTTCCTTCCTTCCTTCCTGCGCGTCAAATCTTGATCTGCACGCGTCGCGACGCGTGGCGACGCGTCAATTCCAAACCTCTCGCGAAGCCCCTCGACAGTGAACCCATCGGCCTCTAAATCTTCTTTTAGTCTGGCGCCAGACACCGGCCTTGCGCTATTGCATGACCTGCACATCACTCGCAAATTCTCATGAATGTGCGGGCCGCCGATGCTTTGTGGAAGAATATGGTCAAGAGTTAATTTTTCTACCGCCCCGCATCTGATGCAGCAATTTCCATCACGCTCAAATACATCTGCGCGAACCGATGTGGTTACTTTTTTAGGAAAGCTTTGGGGGCAATCTTCTGGCGCAGGGAGAACCGAAACAGATTCGCGAGGGTTTATGTGCTGGTGATGCAAGAACGTCGGTATATACGCAAGGCCATTCCCGTACAGGCGCACCAGACCAGAATCAACCAGGGAGCCGCATACATCTTCGATGTCGCAATCATCCCCTGGGAGGTAGCGCATCTTAAACGTCCTGGGCTTCCACCCAAGGCGCCCCTCTTTGTCAGCCTCACACCACAGCGCGATGTATAAAAGGCGAGCAAGCGGTTCCAGCTCGACAATATCTTCGCTCGTGAAAAACTCAGGCTTGATGGTTCGAATGCGGGCCATTAGAAGCAGGCCTCCTCATATTTGAAGGAGTGCTTAGCGAGGTGATCACGCCATTGTTGGTGCGCGGTGCGCACAGCCAGCTCTGGCAGATGTCGAAGCAGGCTGGATGCGTCAGGAGGGCTAATATCAAAGCGCTGCGCCATCTCGGCGACTTCGTCAACGGCTGATGCCTCTACAGGGTTAACCACTCGATAGCCATGCCCCGTCTGATCGATAAAAACCTTCATAATTTCTGTGATTGCTACATCAGCATCAATTCGAAAAAACTCCTTGCCAGGCACCCGGACATCATCCAGTGCTGCGTGCGCACCATCCTCCAGCAGATCGCAGTCATCCGCGTACAGCTCAAACTCCAAAACAAATGGGCTCGGCACGCCCGTCTGGCAAAGCTGACCGGCCCGCTTCTTCCCGCCATGAATCGACCGCCCAATCTTCACCAGCCCAGGCATCGAGGGATTCGATAAAACGTAAACGTAACCTTTCACTACGCAACCTCGCCGATGTGGTGTTTGTGGGTCATGCGCGAAAGAACTCCGCGATCCCAGCGCCAATGAAGAACGCGGCAGCACCAGCCACGATGACGAGCGCCAGGCTGATCAACCAGCGCGCCTCAGCGGGCGGTTGGTCGTAGATGCTCCGCCGTTCATGCTGCTGTGCCTCTACGGCGCGACGTAGCTGAGCGTTGTGCTGTGCAATGGTGGTTCCGTTGTTCATGATCGCCGCCCTCATTTTTTCTATAGGTAGCCGGTGCAAAACATTATTTGCGTCAAGGAAGCCGTAATATCTAAACCAGTCCTGCTTCGCCCATGCCTGCCGCTGGTGATCGCACATAGGGGTTGGCGTGCGCAGCTTCGAAAGACCATTTTCGATATGGTTGTGACGCATGCCGTGCAGCATTGAGTGTCGACACCAGATGGTCACTAACTGCATGCTCTCGCCCCTTGCGCCGCCATCGTGTGGCGATTGTTGTAGGTCTGCGGTGTGCGGATTTCCCGCATTTGGGTTCCCACATTTGCGTTAACCCTGGCGCCCGGAATGCCCCAGGAACCGTCTCCTGCATGACAGGCAGTCGACCCAAAGCTGTGCCCTTGCACAGGTGCTTCAACTGCACATTCACCGCATTGAGCTGCGCCCTGCCGAGTGATCTATATGCTCTCACCGGTCATTACGCTGGCGGCATACGAGACAGGGCGCAGCTCAATACGTCGCCCCGTTGCGGGGGCGAGTCGGTGTTACTCGGTACGATCAGGCTCGATCGCGGTTTCAACTGCAGCCAGTTTGCTGCGCAGCTCGTACCCCATCAGCGGCCAAACTTTCTGGATCGCATTTTCGCGGGCGATCTTGCGGCCAATCTCGGCGTCGAAGTTTTCCGGGCTGGCGCAGGCGCTCTCGCCGGTGACGGTGAAGCCGTTGTTCAGCTTGATCACGCAGAACGTCAGCAGGTTGAATTCATCGCTGGTAGGGTGATCCAAGGCTCGCAGTGCTTGGCCGGCGGTAAAGAAGTGCTCGGCAGCAATGTTCGCCTCGATGTCAGCTGGCGTGATGCGCGGCGCAGTCAGGCCTTTCTGTTGAATCATTTCTTCGGTGGATTGCATTTCATTTCCTCAGTGGTGGTTGAAAACTCAAAAACACTCCGCACCCGATCAGCAACCTTGCTCGGCTGGCTGACGTTCAGCGGTGGTAATTCGGATTGCTCGAAGCGGTCGGCTATGTCGGTGAGGGTCATGGTCTTTTCCCTTCGTGTTCTTGATAGATAACCTCGATGCCGAACGATTCGTACATCGCGTGAAACGCCGAATTCCAGTGCACGACGCATCTAACTTCATCGTTCATCGCGAACATTCGCCAGCAGCGATCGCAACACAGTCGCCGAGCAACCGGCGTCAACTGTTGGGTGACGGCATATTTGTGGCCGACGAACATGCAGATGAGATCCTTGAGCGCCATTACGCCCCACCCACCAGCGCACCATAGAGGTACGAGCAAGCAACGCAGCCGATTGCCAGCCAGAACCCGACGCGCGCGGCACAGCTCTGCGCACGCCGCCAGTTCGCAATGTCGATATCAGCTTGGAGCGGTGGGGAGAATTTCAGGGTTGGTTTCATGCCGGGCTCCTCAGAAAAGTTCTGTAGATAATCATTCCGATAACCGCTGCCAAAATGAGTAACGCTTTAGTGATAGCGCCCTTGCGCCGCGAACGAGCAACCGCATCAGCAGTGCCGTCGCACATGGCTTGCGCCAATTCGCGATTCACTGCTTGCTCGATCGTCATACCCGGGTTGCGACGGCGCAGAAGTTCCGCTTGCCGTTCAGTTATATGTAGTTCCATGTCTCGCCCCATATCTTTTGCGTAACGCTGTAGTAACGGTGTCGGCGCGCTTCCGTGCGTGATGCGTGTCTTCTACAGCCCGAGCAACCCGGTAAGCTGGGCACTCGTTTGATCATCTGCCTGAAGGACGGCCACCAGCACGTCATGTGCAAACGTCGACGGCTGCATACGGTAGGCTCGCGCCTTTTCCTGCAGGCGCTCGCGATTGGTGTCATTAACCCGCACCGCCACTAAGTGCTTGCGGATATCAGCTGGGTCGTCATACATGGTTACTGCTCCATCATTGGGTTGGTTTGCCGATGCTTTGGCGGGTTGGTTAGGCGGCTTTCGACTTGCCGAAAATGTCCGGGCGGATCTTCTCTTTGGCGAGACTGCCGCCGCTCACTTCACTCAGTGCAAGCGCGAGCTTCGGAGAACAGTTGCCGCCGTAGCAAAGGATCACGCGGAGGTTGTCAGGGGTCGTCCCGGCCGCAGCCGCCCACTTGGCCAGCTGTTCAGGACTGTGCGCGTCATAGAGGGCGGTGAGAGCCTTCTCGTGCCGGGTCTGGGGGCGGGTCTTTTTGGGGGGCGCCATGAGTCTCACTACTCCGTTGTTAGTAAATAGATAACATAGATCGGATAGTAGAGCACTAATAACAGTCAGTCAACGGCCTAGAGTAAAATTAGTAAATTGCTTGGAGGGGTTCAGTGCACATTCGAGAGGTACGAAGACTTAATCTGCTATATCTTGCCGACGTTGAAATGACGCGCGGCGAGCTGGCTGCACGTATGGGGTATGACAATACGAACTACCTCAATCAGCTGGTCAAGGAGCACGCCAACATTGGCGATGCGACAGCCGCAAAGGTCGAGGAGGCCGCGAAGAAGCCGGCATCCTGGATGGATACGCCGCATCCCTCACTCTGGGGGCGAGACTCGCTGGAGGTTTTGGGGTATGTCGACGATCTGATCGAACATCTCAGCTCTGGCGATCTCGCCAAGCTTATCGACCGTGCCGCCCAAAAGATGGCGAGCCGGTAAAAATAGCTCTCTATAGCTATCCCATATCGCGGATTTCTCCCG
>Ga0181339_1000070_pt1 | contig 39977 bp, 57 predicted proteins | sample Sp13VDMM110DD_FD_130101 | JGI IMG/M metagenome (GOLD analysis project Ga0181339, IMG submission 130101) | Freshwater viral communities from Lake Michigan, USA - Sp13.VD.MM110.D.D | ecosystem: Environmental > Aquatic > Freshwater > Lake | place: USA: Michigan | collected 2013-04-23 | reverse complement strand
CGACCTGTTTGGACCGGTTCCTGCCCTTGCCAACCTTTCAGCGCGGCAGGCAAAGGAGCTGCGTTTGATGACGAGCGGCACCTATGGCCCCATTTCCACCACCTCATTAAAGTCTGCAAGCCTGCAAGCGTCCTTGGAGAGCAGGTTGCGAGCAAAGACGTCGACGCTTGGATCGACCTTGTACACGCTGACCTGGAAGCCATGGGTTACGCCTTCGGGAGTGTCCCGTTCCCGTCTGCGGGCGTCGGTGCGCCGCACATCAGAGACAGAAACTACTGGGTGGCCAACGCCGTGCGCAAGGGATCACTTCCCGGCACACACGCCGGAGTACATCGCCGCCAAGAAGGCACAAGGGCACGGAATGGCAAACCTCAACGACCTGGTGCAGTTGACCGGATGGGCGACACCATCGGCCCGGGACTGGCACAGCGCGAGCGCGAGCGCGGAATTCTTGGCGGAGCGCCTGGAGCAGTCAAGGGGAAAGCCTCTGTCGGAGCAGGCATTCACCTTGGCGGGCTGGCCGCCGCCGCAGACATCGGACAGCACGGGCGGCGGCCAAGCGAAGCGGGCGATGGGCGAGACGCGTCACGGGTCGAATCTGAACGACTTTGCCCTGCTGACAGCGGACGGCCCGGCCCGACTAACGGCTACTGGCGAGATGCTGACTGGATCGGATGCACAGATGCCAAGTGGCGGCCAGTTGAACCCGGCACATCCCCGCTGGCTACAGGGGCTACCGCCCGTGTGGGACGACTGCGCGCCTATGGAAACGCCATCAACGCTGAAGCAGCTCGTGTCTTCATCGAAGCTGTGATGGAGTGCCAGCCATGAGAGGACCATGTGTAAAACAAACTGTAACCGCCACCATCGTGACCACTGACGGACGACGCTTCGTCGGCACCAACTATTGCGAAAACTCTCAGGTGACTTGTCCGCGTGGCGGGCTTCCCAGCGGAGTGGGGTATGAGCTTTGCGATTCAGTGTGCAAGCAGCCAGCACACGCCGAGGTGAACGCCCTGCACGCTGCTGGCGCTGCTGCACAAGGTGCGCGTCTGTACCTTGAAGGCCACACTTATGTTTGCGCAAACTGCGCTGCTGTGGCGAAGGCGTTCGGCGTCGTTGAGATTATTGTGGGGGAGCCATGAAGCGCACCACCCCCATCAAACGCACGGAGTTCAAGCGCAGCACCAAGCCGACGACGAAGACCCAGGCGCCGGCCAAGCGCGCGACGCTCAAGAGCAAGGGGCCGAAGATGACGCCGATCCGGCGCGCCGCAGCTGGTCAAGAATGCACGCTGGCGCTGCCGGGCGTGTGCAACTTCGACCCGGCCACGGTGGTGCTGTGCCACTCGAACAGCCTGGCCGATGGCAAGGGCATGGGCCTGAAGGCGCCCGACACCGCGGCGTGTTTCGGCTGCAGTTCGTGCCACGATGTTCTGGACGGCCGGCGCCAGCGGCCCATCGGCATGACGGCCCTGATGCTCGAAGGTGCGTTCGTCCGCGCGCGCGCCGCTACTCACGAAATCTTACGTACGAAAGGCTTGATGAAATGATCCAGTTCACGATACCCGGCCAGCCCATCGCCAAGGGCCGCCCCAAGTTCACGGTGCAGGGCGGATTCGCGCGCGTCTACACGCCGAAGACGACAGCAGATTACGAGGCCAAGATTGCAGCCATCGCCATGCGCGCCATGGAGGGCCGGCCGCCGTCTGCGCGCGCCATCGAGGTGCTGCTGGAGCTGCGCATGGAAATCCCGGTGTCCTGGCCGAAGGCCAAGCGCTTGGCCGCCAGCGTCGGCACCGTGCGAGCCACGAAGAAGCCCGACGCCGACAACGTGCTGAAGGGCGTCAAGGATGCATGCAACGGCATCGTGTGGGTGGACGACAGCCAGGTGGTGGTGATCACCGTCCGCAAGCTGTACCACGCCGAACCGTGCGTCGTCATCGCTGTGCGTGAAGTCGAAGGGGAACCGGCATGAACCCGAACCGCCGCAACCCTGCCGCCGTGCGCCCGCTGGCCAGCATCCCGAACAAAGACGGATTCGTGCTGATCGGCGTGCACAAGAACGGCACCGAGGCCGAGCTTACCGTGTACGTCGACGCCAACGGCTTCCACACGGTTCCAGGCTATGCCAACCTCGCCGGCTGGCGCCCGCTGCCATGAAATCCGCCCGCTACCTTCTGGCCTCGATTCTATTCATTGCGGGCCTTCTGTTGCTGGCTGTCGCGCTGGCAATTGATGTGAATCACGAAAGTTCTTGACGCAGAACAAATGATTCGCCACAATCAGTTCTGTTGATGCGGCGGCGTTGACGAGACTGAAGCCCCAAAAGCTTCGGTATTTTCTGGGTTAGATCCCAATCGCTGCCGCCGCTGCGAAGAGAGTACCGAGACTTCTGGGGCTTTTTTCGTTTCTGCTGCCGCATCAACCGCCCTTCTTCGGGACTGCAAGCAACAGGGGGAAGGGACAGCACCGGGACTGTGGCAAAGCAAGGGAAGCACCGGAACGAGGCGTCGAAGTTAGCACCTCACTTGCGCAAGGCTGACGGGTCAAAGCGATTCCTCACAGGATAGTTTTGTTAAGGCTCAGTGCTAAGTCTGAGTCTTGCTCAAACCTCTAGGAATATCGAAACAGCCTTACCGTAGTAGAGGAAAGAATTAAAGCCTTACTGGCTCAACCAGTAACCACACAGAAGACCGTTTGATAGCTTATTGGTAAAGCTGGAGGTAAGGGGCAATCTAAGACGGCGCCGTCAGGATTGCAAGATAACTCGACCGGGGTTCGACCGGTGAAGCGGATTCGATTGCCGCAAAAGCGGTCTTCTGTGTGGTGAACGCAGGCTAATTACCAGCAGCCACACGCTTGACTCCACGTTACGGAGTCACCACAGAGCAAGGGACGCACGTAAGCCTCGTGCACTCTGATTCCGGTTGACGCGTGAAGTTGTGCAGGCAATCCCCTCCGCCTCCAAGCCTGATGTTGAGAACGTCCTGACCTGTAGGGATAGCTGGAGTGGCGCCCAGCCCCTTGCTCTGTGGTGAATGCGCAGGCTGATGCGCAGCGGATCGAAAGGTGTGCGGGATCGTGATAACGGCCCAATACGAACCTGATAGGTGGTATGCGCGGCGTCGCCGTACAAGCACTGGATAAGTGCCACCCAGTAAGCCGGAAGAAGTCAGTGCCGGCCACCACACGCAGGGACTAGCGTACGTAGTCCACCCTTCCGCGCTGGTCATGCCAGATGCACAGGGAACAGCAGGGACCGGCTGAAGAAAACGCGGTCTACCCTTTCAATGCAGCGACCGGCGTACGCGGTCCCCTACAACTACTAGAGGACACAGCATGAAGACCTACATTGCAGGCCCGATGACCGGATATGCAGACCTGAACTTCCCTGCATTCCATGCGAAAGCTGCCGAACAGCGCGCGCTGGGCTACACCGTTGTGAACCCGGCAGAAATCAATGGCGGAATAGCTGAGCTGGCCGCTTGCGCTGCCATGACCAAGGAAGAACTGGACGCGCATTACCGCTCGTGCATGGTCAACGACATAACCGCGCTGGTCGGCTGCGAACGCATCGTCATGCTGGACGGCTGGACGCGCTCGAAGGGCGCCATGCTGGAGCATCACATTGCTCGCGTGCTGGGCCTGGAAATCGTTGAGCATGGGAGCGCATCATGAGCCGCGACGATGGCGGGCCAGCGTTTTCGCGCCCTCGCAGCGCTGACCCTGACCACTTTCACGAGCCAGATGTTTACCCTGCGCAGGACGGGCTTTCGGTGCGCGACTACTTCGCGGCCAAGGCATTGGATGCTATCTTGGCGCAGCCGGACGGCGGCATCCAATCGTACTCCCCGGATAGCCATATCGCAGCCGATTCGGAAATGCGGGCTGCGCAACTGTGGGCAGAGAATGCATACCAGATCGCTGACGCCATGCTTGCGGAAAGGACTAAGCCATGAGCGCCCGTGCCTTTGTCGCTGTCTTCGTGGTGTACACGCTGGTCGCCATCACCGGCCTGGTGTTCCACCTTTCCGTTGACCCCTACGGTGAATCGTGGTGGCTTATCGCCCATATCGTGAACATCACCCTTGGGCTCATCAATATTTTCCGCGCCGTTATGCTGGGCGTGGAGTACGGGTGGAAATCGTGAGCGCCGACTACATGAGCTGCCGCATCGGCGCGGCATCGCTGCGGCGTCTGGTGGAAGTCGAGCGCGTCGAGCTGGCGGCCATGGTTGACGAACTGGACCTGTTGCGGCGCAGCGGCGCGGCCAAGCCGGTCAGCAAGTACACGGCCGAGTTCGAGGAAGCATGGACGCTGTACCCATCTCGGCCAGGGAACAGCAAGGCGGCGGCATACAAGGCCTGGGTCGCGCGCCTCAAGGCTGGCGCCACCGCCCTGGTAATGATCGAGGGCACGGCCAAGTATGCTGCCTACGTCAAGGCGGAGCGCACGGAGGCTAGCTACATCAAGCAGGCGGCCACCTTCTACGGGCCTGGGGAGCATTTCACGGCAGACTGGACCCCGACCAAGACACGCCGCGCGCCGCTGGCGCTGGCCGACCAGAACGCCGCCAACAATGCCGAGGCTGTTCGCCTGCTGGGCCAGCCGACATTCTTCCCTGATGACGGGATGACGCTGGAGGCCGCACCATGAGCCGCGATATCAAGGGCGCGCTGCGCATCGTCAAACTCTTCCTGGAAAGCCACGTTGCTGACCGATTCGCGCCAGTCGGCTGCATCAAAGAAATTTTGCCTTACGTGGTCATTTCGAGCGAAGAAAAAGACGAAGATCGCACGGTGCAGTTGATCAACTTGGCCCTTAAAAATGTACGTGACCGGCGATATGATTACATGGCGCCAGTTAATCAAGAAAGCGTTTGCTACCATGTCACTGTCGATGATCTGGTCGAATTTGAAGCGTTGATCAGGGCGCAGTGCGCAGCCGAGTTTGCGCGGAAGGCGAAGCCATGAACCCGCACGACGCGAATGCCTTCTTCGAGTTGCTGGACCTGACCTACGACATGATCGGCGTCGGCCCGGCGAAAATTATCAGCGCCAAGGCCAAGAAAATGTTTTTCGAAGACCTGGAGCGCTACCCGCTGGACCTGATCGAAGCATCGCTGACCGCGCACCGCCAGGATCCCGAGCGCGGCAAGTTCACCCCGAAGCCGGCCGATATCGTCTACCAGATCGAGCGGCGCCGGCGCGTGTCGTGGCTGTCGGCAGATGAAGCATGGGCGCAGGTGCCGAAGATCGAAGGCCAGCCGGGTCTGATGAACGATGTGACCGCGCAGGCGCTGGCCGTGGCCAACCAGTTCCTGGCGCTGCCCAAACCGGACATGACCGCTGCCCGGATGGCGTTCAAGGGCTGCTACGACAGGCTGGTCGAGCGCGCCAAGCTGGAGCGGCGCGGCCCGGTGTACTTCGTGTCCCCGGGCGGCAGCTACGAGGAACAGGAAGCGGTCAAGGAAGAAGGCCAGCGCCTGGGCCTGCTGGCCGCGCCAAAACATGACGTCACCCCCCAGCAAATGCTTGCACAGCCCCAACGTACGCACGGCGCCAAGCCTGACCTGAAAGCGCTGCTGCTGTCCATGAAATCGAAAGAAATGCCACCACCGGAGGCGCAAGATTATGAGTGAAACCCAGGTCGACCACAGCACCTGCAGCGTCACTGGCTGCCCGATGCTCGCCACCCACAGCCGCAGCACCAACGGAGAGGGCCAGTGGCTGTGCTTCATCCACTTTTCGACCGAGAGCCCGGACTGGTTCCGCGTCACCACTGAGCTAGGCCGCCTGCGCTGGCTGGTCGACATCGTGCGCCACCTGCGCGCCGGGCAGCCGATCACCGCGGACATGCACCAGCAATTCGTGCTGGCCCAGCGCAGCGACCTGAAGCAGAAGGATAGCGAGTGGCCGCAACAGTGGATGGTGCGCCTCGAAGGCGTGCTGCAGCAGTCGTGCCGCGATAGTCTGGTGCAGCCGTGACGCCGTTCGAACTGATCGCCCTGAAACAGAAAGTGGGCCACGACTACGCCGACGAAGCCGCCCTGTTCGTGTATTGCCACTTTGACGCCGCCAAGCGCGGGCAGCTGGGGCCTATCGGCTACAACTTCATCAGCCGCCACCTGGTGCAGGCGCAATTCATATTCGCCAGGCTCAAGGCGCCTCAAATGTTGCTGCTCGTGCGCCTTGCCGGTGAAGCTTGGCAGAAGGCCGGCGCCCGCCCCGGTGAGCTGGTCAGCCTGACCACCAACGAATACACCGCCCTGCGAGCCGGCCTGATCGCCTACTTCCGCGCGCTGCCCAAGATCGAGGTGGGCACCTACCGCCAGGCCTGCAACGTGGCAGAAAAGGCGATGGCATGATGACGCCGCTTATTTACTTGCTGTTGTGGCTGTACGACATGCAGGCCAAGCGGGAGCTGGCGCGATACAAGCGCAAGGTGAACGAGGCATATATCAACGCCATCGAGGCGGACATTGCCCGCCAACGCCAGATGTTTTTAGACAACGCGTTACCACCCCGCGCTCTCACCAGCGCGGTAACTAGCAAGGGGATGAAAGATGGAGGCTACGGTAACAGCGATTTTGCTGATAGGCGCTCTATGGCTTTTCCGTGAAGTGCGGGGCGCAGAGGAAAAGCTGAAAGATGTATTGGAAGACAACGCGGCACTTATTGCGAAGCACGAACTGGATATGGCAATTCTTACAAAAAAGGGGAATAAGATGGCACAGAAACACAAGCATCATGACGCAATCGTGGCATGGGCGGCAGGGCTAGATATTCAGCGCCGTAGCTTTATGACTAATTATGAATGGGCCGACTTGGAGGATGGCGGCGAGCCTTGCTTTAATGGATCGACAGAGTGGCGCATCAAGCCCGAGCCGCCAGAAAAGGTGTATCCAGTGACACGGCTGACCACAGAAGAACTATACGAAATTTGGAAGCGGCCCGCCCTGCCAATCGGCGCGCTCACGAACGTAGCCAACGCCGCCCTGCGCCACGCGATTGACTGGTGTCAAGTAGCGCCTGTAGTCGAAGGAAAGGTTAAGATTTACTACTCAGGTTTTGCGGCCAAGCACCGTGATGCCCGCGATATGGCGATTGCCAAGGCTGTACGCGACTGGTACGTGTCGGATAAGGACGATGCGCAGCTTGCTCGCCTCATTGCCAACGTCAAGGACTGACCATTAACCCAAACCGCGCCGCTAACGCCACTACCCGCGCGCGTGGTATATTTGCCTATCGATAATCCAAACAAAAAAAGGCGCGGCATGACGGTAATCGTATGGGACGGCAAGACCCTGGCCGCAGACAAGCGCTGCAGCTATGGCGGGATGAATTGCACCGTGACCAAGATAGCTCGCATTGGCAACCTGCTGGTGGGCGGTTCCGGCGACGTGCCGTACATCCAGGCCATGTTCGACTGGGTGCGCCGTGGCCGCAACGTGGATGACTTTCCGGCCGACCAGCGCACGAAGGAAGACTGGCAACCCATCATCGTGGTCGAGCCTGACGGCCGCGCGGTGATGTACGAGCGCACACCCTACCCAATCCGCTATGACGACATTCAGATGGTGATTGGTAGCGGCCGCGAGTATGCCCGCGCCGCGTTGTACATGGGCGCCACGGCCGCCGAAGCGGTCAGCGTGGCCAGCGCACTGGACGTCAATTGCGGCAACGGGATTGACACCTTACGCATTGAGAACACCGAGTAACATGTTGGCCGGCGCCAGCCCGGTGGCCGAAAGGCCCGCTTTACCCTGTCGCGCAGCGGGGCAAGCTGGTATGCGACAAGTGGGCCTGAAGCCGCAGATAGCGCGGTAAGACACATTCAGGCAGCAAACGGCCCCTTTATTGGGGCTTTTTGTTGTTTGGGCGTATCATTGCCACACCGAACGCTGGGCGGTTCCCAGTAGACGCAGGAGAGAACCATGGCAAGAAAGTCAAAGTACAACCGCGCACTGGCCACCGCCATTTGCGCACGCATGGCAGAAGGCGAAAGTGTCAGGTCGATTTGCCGTGACCCGAAGATGCCAGCTATATCGTCGGTGTTCAAGTGGATTGGCGAGCATCCCGAGTTCTCGGAACAATACACGCGCGCACTATCGTCCCGGGGCGACTGCTTAGCCGAAGAAATGCAAGAAATCGCTGACGCACCATGCGCTGATGCTGTGGCTGTGCAGAGGAATAGGCTGCGGGTTGAGACTCGTAAGTGGCTGGCGTCTAAGATGTCCCCAAAGAAATATGGCGATAAGCTGGCCATCGGTGGCGCCGACGATATGCCGCCCATCAAGATGATGAGCAATGACGCCCTGGAAGCGAAGATTGCCGAGATTCAGGCAAAATTGCGCGGTGCAACATGAGCATCCGTAAAAACGGGTCAAAACCCGTGTTTTCTGGCACTTTCCGAAACCTCGTCATAGTACGCTGCGATGCAACAATCTGAGCGCGCTGAACTGGAAATGCTCTTGCAGCTTCTGGAAGAGAAGAAGCGGCGCGAGGACGTGTACCTGTACCGCTACATGTACCCGAAGCTGTACCCGTGGCAGAAGGACTACATCAAGGCCACGGCCAGTTATAGCCAGTGCGCGCTGATCGCTGCGAACCGGATCGGCAAGACCATGACCGGCACGTATGTGGACGCAATCCACGCTTTGGGCGACTACCCGGACGAGTGGGAAGGCCATCGCTTCGACCATGCGCCTCTGATTTGGTGCCTGGGCTACTCGGGCGAGAAGGTGCGCGACCTGTTGCAGACCCCGATTGTGGGGCGCAAGGACGGCGACACGTTCGTTGGCGGTCTGATTCCGCCCGAGCGCATCATTGGCTACGAGGCCATGACCGGAACGCCGAACGCTGTACGTACCGTGCTGATTCGCCATGCGTCGGGCGGCGTGGCGCGCATCCAGTTCTGGAGCTATTCGCAGGGCCAGCATGCGCTGATGGGCGATGGCGTTGACTGGTTCCACATCGATGAAGAGCCACAGGACACGGATATCTGGCCGCAAGTGCTGACGCGGACAGCCACGGGCGACCATGGACGCGGCGGCCGGGGTATCCTGACCTTGACGCCAGAGAACGGCCGCACCGAGCTGGTCATCAAGTTCCTGGACGAGCCGAGCGCCGGCCAGTTCTGCATGCAAAAGGGCTGGGACGACGCGCCCCACCTGAATGAGCGGGTCAAGGCTGAGCTGCTGGCCGGCTACCCGAAGCACCAGCGCGACATGCGGACCAAGGGTATCCCGATGCTGGGCCACGGCCGCATCTACGACTTGGCCGAGGACGACATTACCTGCGCCCCGTTCCCGATCCCCAAGCATTTCATGGTCATCGACGGCATGGACTTTGGTTGGGACCACCCGCAGGCACACGTCCAGCTGGTCATCGACACCGAACAGCAGATGTTCTACGTGACAAAGGCATGGAAGCGGCGCGAAACTAAGGCCATCGAGGCATGGGGCGCCACAAAGACATGGTCAGCGCACGTTCCGACCGCGTGGCCGGCTGACGGCCTGCAACACGAGAAGGGCAGCGCCAAGCAACAGAAGTCATACTATGTCGAGGCTGGCTTTACCCTGCTGGCCGAGCATGCGACCTGGCCGGATGGGTCAAATGGCGTGGAAGCGGGCCTGTTCGAGATTCGCACGCTGATGATGGATGGCAAGTTCAAGGTGTTCGAAGGCCTGCGCGACCTCATTACCGAGCTGTTGCAGTACCACCGCGACGACAAGGGCAAGATCAACAAGACCATGGACGACATTCTGGATGCCATGCGCTACGCCTACATGATGCGGCGCTTTGCCATCCGGTATGGCGACATTGGCCCGCCAAAGGTCATTCAGGTGGCCGCCATCCCGATGACAAGCTCGTTTGGCAAGAGATAAGTTTCCCGGCTGAACAAATAGGATTAAACTACCGGAATTGTTTATCCGAAAGGTTCTAGCTATGTCAAGCCCTGATTCCCAAGCCGCACGCGATGTCCACCAGCGTGCGCGCCTTCGCGTTGACCGTGTACAGACAGCGATGCGGGACGAGCGGCTGCAATGCCTGAAGGATCGCCGCTTTGCCACGATTGCGGGCGCCCAGTGGGAAGGGCCGCTTGGCGAGCAGTTCGAGAACAAGCCGCGCTTTGAAATGAACAAGGTTCACCTGGCCGTGATCCGGATCATCAACGAGTACCGCAACAATCGTATCGACGTGGACTTTACCAGTGAGGACGGCAACGAGAACGACCAGTTAGCCGACGCCTGCGATGGCCTGTACCGGGCCGACGAGCAGGACAGCGGCGCGCAGGAAGCCTTCGATAACGCGTTCGAAGAGGGCGTGACGGGCGGTTTCGGGGCTATCCGGCTGCGCACCTGCTACGTAGACGAGGAAGACGAGGACGACGACCGCCAGCGTATCGAGATTGTTGGGGTCACGGACGCCGATAGCTGCGTGTTCTTCGACCTCGATGCTAAGCGCCAGGACAAGAAGGATGCGACCTGGGCCATTGTCCTGACCGGAATGACGCCCGACGCCTACCAAGCCGAGTTCAACGATAGCCCAGCATCCTGGCCCAAAGAAATCCACCAGAGCGAGTTTGATTGGTCCACGCCCGATATCGTCTACGTGGGCGAATACTACGAAATCGAGAAGGTCAGCGAGAAGGTGCACTTCTTCCGCGGCATCGCGCTCACCGACGACGAGCCGAACGAAATCAGGGTGACGGACGAGGAACTGCAGGAAGAGGGCAAGGCTGAAGAGCTGGCCGCCACAGGGTTCAAGCTGAGCCGCACCAAGACCGTCAAGCGCCAGCGCTGCCACAAGTACATTCTGAGCGGGTCGATGATCCTGGAAGACTGCGGCCTGATCGCCGGGCGCAGCATCCCGCTTGCCCCGTTCTACGGCAAGCGCTGGGTGGTCGATGGGGTCGAGCGCTGCATGGGCCACGTTCGACTGGCCAAGGATGCGCAGATGCTGACCAACATGCTCATGTCGTGGATGGCTGAGATGGCATCCCGCTTCGACATGTCCAAGCCGATTGTTTCCCCCGAGCAGATCGTCGGCCATCAACAGATGTGGGCCGACGATAACGTGAAGAAATACCCCTACCTGTTGCTGAACTCGATCAAGGACGCGAACGGCAACATGATGCCGTCGCCTCCATTGGCGTACACGCAGGCGCCGCAGATTCCCCCGGTCATGGCTGGCCTGATGGGTGCGGCAGAACAGGCGCTCCAGGACTTGCTTGGCAACCAGCAGGCCGGCGAGCAGCTTCAGGCCAACATCAGCGCCAAGGCGGTGGAGCTGGTCCAGAACAAACTGGACATGCAGGCCTTCATCTACATGTCCAACTTCGCCAAGACGGTCAAGCGGGTGGGCGAAATCTGGCTTGAAATGGCGCGCGATGTGTACGTGGAAGGCGGCCGTACCATGAAATCCGTGTCGAAGGAAGGCAAGGCGGGTTCTCTCGAGCTGTACCGCCCGAGCGTGGACAAGAACGGCGCCAGCATCCTGGAGAACGACCTGAGCACGGCCAAGTTCGATGTAACGGTTGACGTCGGCCCGTCGAGCAGCAGCAAGCGGGCGGCCACCGTGCGCGCCCTGACCGGCATGCTCAGCGTGTCGCAAGACCCCGAGACGCGTACCGTGCTGGAAGCCATGGCGATGGTCAACATGGAAGGCGAAGGCCTGACCGACGCCAAAGAATTCTTCCACCGCAAGCTTGTGCGCATGGGCGCGGCCAAGCCAACCGACGAGGAAAAGGAGCAGATGGCCGCAGAGCAGGCGAACCAGCAGCCCGACCCGCAGTCGCAGTACCTGCAAGCCGCAGCGCAGAAGCAGCAGGCCGACGCGATCAAGGCCGGCAAGGACGCCGAGCTCACCGATGCCAAGATCGGACAGACGCAGGCCGACACCATCGCCACCCTGGCCGGCGTCGAGCAGAGCCGCGAGCAGCACGCCGTGGACCTGGCTATGGCCTTGCAGCCGCAGGACCAGACGCCACCAGCGCAGGCAATGCCGGCCGAACCACCAGCCGCGGCAATGTGATGCAGTACCTTGCCGCGGCCTGGGTGGCCTGGGTAGGCTGGCACTTTGCACGCATGTGTCTGGCCGCGGTGCTGGTCACCCCGACGCGGGCTTGCTTCGACGGGTTCCGCGTCATCATCCCTGCCACGGTGCGTGATGCGCTGTCGCCGGCCGAGTTGGCGGCTATTATTGCTCACGAGCATGGGCACCGTCACCATCTGCATGTGTGGGCCAACTTTGCCCGGCTGTGTCTTTTCTGCCGCGCCAGCCCTAAGCGCCGCTACCTCCAAGAGTTGCAGGCCGACGACTACGCTATAGCGCGCGGACACCGTGTCGGCCTTATTTCCGCCCTGATGAAACTTTCATCCTCCCCCCAAGATTTCGCCCGGGTTGAGCGGATGCGCAGTTTCTCTTGACAGATGCAATAGCTATTGTTATTGCCTTTCAGATAGTTGCGGCCTATCATTCCGGTTAATGGCATCCACCGGGCCTATCGGTGAGTTTGATAAGGGGTCACAAAATGGCAGTAGATACCGATGTGCAGGACGTGAACGACCAGGCCAACAACCAGGACGAAGAGCAAACGGGCGGTGAGACGCCGACCGGTGGCGAAGCGGACCAGGGCGGCGGCGAGGAAGACCACGTTGTAATCAGCATCGAGGGGGCAACGCCAGCCACCGAAGACGAAGAATTGGCCAAAGCGCCTGAATGGGTCAAGGAATTGCGCAAGAACGACCGGGAGAAAACCCGCGAAATTCGCAAGTTGCGTGAAGAATTGGCAGCGGCAGCAGCGCCGGCCACCAAGCCGGAAGCCGTGAAGAAGCCCACTCTGGCCGATTGCGAGTACGACGAAGATGCGTTCGACGCGAAGATGACAGCCTGGTACGAGCAGCAGGAATCCGTCCGGGCAGCACAACGCGAGAAAGAGCGCGCCGAGCAGAAGGCAAAGGATGAATGGCAGGCTCGTGTCGATGCCCACACCAAGGCGAAGCAGGCCTTGAAGGTGCCCGACTACGAGGACGCAGAAGAAACCGCCAAGGAAATCTTCAACGTCACCCAGCAAGGCATCATTGTCAGCGGTTCGGACAACTCGGCAAACGTCATCTACGCACTGGGCAAGAACCCAGCCAAGGCCAAGGAACTCGCCTCGATTACCGACCCCGTGAAATTCGCTTTCGCGGTTGCAAAACTGGAGACTCAATTGAAAGTTACCACCCGCAAAGCCCCCCCCGCGCCAGAGCGTCAAGTCCGTGGCACCACGGCTGTGGCCATCGGCGCAGGGGACGCAGAACTGGAACGCTTGCGTGCAGATGCTGAGAAGACCGGCGACCTTTCCAAGGTGCTGGCCTACAAGAAGCAGAAGCGCGCGGCATAACAACCCCAAACTCACAGGAATATGTCATGAAAAACTACCGTATCCGCACCATCGCCGCCGCCTGCATGGCACTGGCCCACGCCGCAGGTCAAGCGCTCGCCTCCAGACTCGACAAGGATGGCCTGGCCCTGGGCAGCAATGCCTTCAACAAGGAAGAGCGCGTCGCCTTCGAAGACGTGCTGGAAAAGTTCAACGACCAGCTCGTGCTGTCGCGCAACGTCACCAAGTACCAGACCGACCAGGTGATGATGGAGCGCACCAACGACACCATCTGGCGCCCGCAGCCGTACATCGCCCAGTCGCACGATGGCACCGATGCAACGGCCAACTTCGATGAAGCTACCCAGCTCGCCGTGCCGGCCACCATCGGCTATTCGAAGCACTCGACCGCGATCCTGACCGCGACCGAGCTGCGCGATGCGCTGCAAGAAAACCGCCTGGGCCAAGCCGCGGCGCAAAAGCTCGCCTCCGATATCAACCTGTCGGTGATGACCGTCGCGGCGCTGCAAGGCACCATCGTGGTCAAGCGTTCGGCCGCGGCCTCGGGCTTCGATGACCTGGCCGAAGCCGAAGCGCTGTTTAACGAGCAGGGCGTCAATGCTTTCGAGCGCTACATCGCGCTGTCCACCCGTGATTACAACGGCATGGCCTCGAACCTGGCCGCGCGCCAGACGATGCAGGGCAAGCCGACCACCGCGTATGAAAAGGCGTTCGTGGGGCACCTGGCCAACTTCGACACCTACAAGCTGGACTACGCAGTGCGCCAGGCGGCAGCGGCAGGCGGCGGCGCACTCACCATCAACACGCTGGTGGCCGGCGCCAACTTCTACACCCCAGTGGCCAACCGCACGTCCTCGACCGGCGAATCGGGCAACGTTGACAACCGTTACCAGACCGTCACCGTGTCGTCCACGACCAACGTTGCGGCCGGCGACTGCTTCACCGTGGCCACTGTCAACGCCGTGCACCACATCACCAAGGGCGACACCGGCCGCCTGAAGACCTTCCGCGTTATCTCGGTTGCTTCGGCCACCACGATGGTCATCAGCCCACCGATGATTACCGCGCAGGGCGGCACCGATGCGGAAATCCAGTACCAGAACTGCGTGGTGAACACCCCGGCCGCCAACTCGGCCATCGTGTTCCTGAACACGGTTGCTGCCTCGGTCAACCCGTTCTGGCAGAAGGACGCCATCGAAATCCTGCCAGGCCGCTATGCCGTGCCGACCGACGCAGGCGTACAGGTGATGCGCTCGACCGTGGACCAGGGCCTGGAAGTGGTGATGCAGAAGTTCTACGACATCAACACCATGAAGACCAAGTATCGTTGGGACGTTCGCTGGGGCGTCTGCATGAAGCAGCCTGAAATGGCCGGCATCATGCTCTTCTCGCAGACCTAAGCGAGCAGCAAAACAGGCGGGGGCTTCGGCCCCTGCTTTTTCAATTCTTCGAGGGAAATATCATGGAACAAATTGTCTACGAAAATGGCACTGCCAAAATCACCATCCCGGCCGCTTCGAGCATCGCCGTGTACAGCGCGTCCACCGCAACGGTGTCGCGCCTTGTCGGCTACCCGAACATGCCTGAATCGAAAAGCGTACTGGGCGTGGTGAGCAACGGCCAAACTGTATTCGGCCCGTATGCCAGCGGCGCAACGGTCATCGTTGACGCCGGCCCATCGGTGGCCAAGTACGAGGTTGGCGTTTCGCCAGTGGTGCAGACCTTCTACGCCACGCAATACCAGCCGGTCCCGGTTGCGCTCAATGCTACTGGCGCCATCACTGCCGCTGCCATGCTGGGCGGTATCGTCACCTCGACCACGGCCGCCGCTGTCGCCGGCACCATGCCAACCGGCACCGTGATGGATGCGGCGTCGTCGTTTGCCATCGGTGATTCGTTCGACTGGTCCGTGATTGCCACGGGCGCCAATGCCTTCACGGTCACGGCCGCGGCCACGCATACCATCGTCGGTACCGCTGTGGTGGCAACCGCTACTTCGGGCTACTTCCGCACCGTGAAGACGGCCGCGAATACCTTCGTCACCTATCGCATGTCGTAAAACCCCGCGCGGGCCAGGTCATCGGCCCGCGCTACCGGAGTGAAAATCATGGAATTCCCGCGTTTGATGTTCCGCTCGCCAGGGTCAGAGCAATGCCAGGGTGGCACCTATTCCCATAAGCTGGTGCAGGACGAAGAAGAATTCTCCGCTGGCCTGGCCGATGGCTACCACGGCACGTTGCCCGAAGCGCTGGCCCCGGCGCCCGTTATCGTTGCTGCCAAGCTGGCCGAACCTGACGACGACGCACCCCCGACGAGTGCGGAGCTGCGCGCCAAGGCGATTGAACTGGGCATCAAGGTGCACCACAAGGCCAGCGATGCAACCGTGCTTGCCGCCATCACCGCCAAGCTGGCCGAGGCGTAATCATGGGTTGGACAAAAGCACAGCTCGTTGATGAAGCGTTCGGGGAAATCGCACTGGCCGGCTATGTGTTCGACGTCGGCCCGGAGGCGCGAGAAAGCGCCCTGCGCCGCCTCGATTCGATGCTGGCCCAGTGGAACGCCACCGGCATTCGCCTGGGCTATGCGCTGCCGTCCAGCCCCTCCAATTCCGATATCGATGCAGAGTCGGGCATTCCTGATTCTGCATACGAGGCGGTATTCATGAACCTGGCCGTTCGCATCGCTTCCGGGTTCGGCAAGACGCTTTCGCAGGACACGCGCAACGTGGCCAAGGCCGCCTATGACACGCTGCTTGCACGCGCCGCCTTCCCACCGCAGCAGCAGTTGCCCAACACGCTGCCGCAGGGGGCCGGCAACAAGCCATGGCGCCGGAACGATTCGCCATTCATGCGCACGCCTGTTGACCCGCTCGTGGGCACGCAGGGCGGCGACCAAATCGAATTCGAATAGGAACCAAGAATGACCACCATCAACCAATTGGCCGCTGCCGACGCGGTGACGGCCGGGGATCAAATCCCGATCTACCAGGCAGCAAACGGAGACGCCCGCAAGGCGTCTGTTTCGCTTTTCGCCACCTACATTCAATCGCTGCTGACGCCGGCCAGCGGGGAGGAGGCGCAGTATTACTCCCCAGCGGCTACCGGGTTCTCGGTGACCATCGCGCCGACCACCGCGGGCGGCAGCGTGTACCTGCTCATGACGCCGTTGGCAGGCTATGCAGCTGGAACGATCGTTCTGCCCGCGCTGGCCGCAGCCGAGGATGGCCAGGAAGTCCTTGTGACCAGCACGCAGGCCGTCACCACCTTGACGGTGAGCGGGAACGGCGCTGTGGCAGTCAACGGCGCGCCCACCACCCTGACCGCCAACGCGTTCTTCCGTCTTCGCTATGACGGCGTCAATCAATCGTGGTACCGCATCGGCTAAGGAGGCCATCATGACCGCACGCCAACCGTTTTACCCTCACTTTGGTGAGAACCAGGTTGTAACCCCCGCCGTGGCTTCCGCATCGAGCGCGATCAACATCAACGACAAGCAGATCCGCATCTGCAACTCGGGCGCCAACATCGGTTTCTTCCGCACGTACAACTCATTGGGCGGCACGGTGGCCCAATCGGCTACCACTGCGGATTGCCCGGTGCTTGCGGGCGGCACGCTGGTGGCCACCAAGGGCGCCGACCACGACGCGGTGGCTTACATCTCCGCAGCCGGAACCACGTTCCAGGTGATGACCGGAGAGGGCGGCGTGTGAGGCGGTCAAGCGTCAATCGCGGTCCGGAACTGAGGCAGCTTCAGCCGCTTCTATCCAACACGTCCCCTGCGGCAGAGGCGGTAACGCCTATCCCAGGGGACAGGGGGATGGCCGCGAGGGACGATCATAAGCACCCCCGCATTTCCAGCGCTACCGTGGGCGTATTGGGGGCCAATGGCGAAGCGACTGTTGTTTTTACGCGGTCGTTCCCCGTTATCCCAGCTGTCGCCTGCCTTCTATTTGAGTCGGCAGACAGCCAGCCGGTAATTTTCAAGGTGAAGACCTGGGCGAGGGACGCGCAGTTGAATTACACCGGCTGTGTTATCAAAGGGTATCGAAGCGCGACATTGCCATCTATGAGCGGTGTTGTGCTGGTGACAGGGGTCATTGCTGCACTTAGCAATTTCAACGTGTTTAGTGGAAACGCCAACGGCGCCCAATTCTGCTGCCTGGCAATCTTACCTTCGGCATGACATGCAAATTCCAATCTTGAACGGTTCTTTTTGTGACGAGGCCCCGGATTTCCGGTCATCCTATCCGCGCAACATGATCCCCGTTCCAAAGCAGCAAGGCATTTCCAACGGGTACCTGCGGCCGGCAGACGGGATTTCCACATTTGGCACGGGCCCAGGCTCTGACCGTGGGGCTATCACCTGGCGCGGCGTCTGCTACCGCGTCATGGGCACGCAGCTGGTGACCGTCAGCGACACTGGCATCGTTACGGAGCTTGGCTTTATCGCTGGTGACAGCATGTGCACGTTGGATTACTCGTTTGACCAGTTGAGCATTTCAGGCGGTGGCAACCTGTATTACTGGAACGGCGCTACCCTCACGCAAGTGACGGATACCGACCTTGGCGAGGTGGTGGATCATCTGTGGGTCGATGGCTATTTCATGACCACGGACGGCGCGTTCCTGATCGTCACCGAACTCAACGACCCAACCGCCATCAACCCGCTGAAATACGGCAGTTCGGAAGCCGATCCAGACCCGATCCTGGGCTTGTTTAAGCTGCGCAACGAGGTGTATGCACTGAACCGCAACACCATCGAGCAGTTTAACAACATCGGGGGCGCGAACTTCCCATTCGAGCGCAACGAGGGCGCCCAAATCCAGCGCGGCGTGCTTGGCACCCATTGCGCAACCATCTTCATGGACACGATTGCCTTTCTCGGCGGCGCGCGCAATGAGGCCCCTTCTGTTTGGCTGGGCAACAACGGATCAAGCCAAAAGATTGCCACCCGCGAAATCGATACGCTGCTGATGGATTACACGGAAGCGCAACTGGCTTCGTCTGTGATGGAGGCGCGCGTTTTCAAGTCGCACGAGTTGCTTTACCTGCACTTGCCTGACCAGACCCTTGTCTATGACGGCAACGCCTCGCAAGTCATCCAGGAGCCGGTCTGGCACACGCTGACAACCAGTGTCGTTGGCCTTGGCCAGTACCGCGCGCGCAGTATCCTGTGGTGCTATGACCGCTGGCTGTGCGCCGACCCGGCAAGCGCGGCCCTGGGCGAGCTGCTGGATACCGTATCCACGCACTACGGGGAGACTGTTGGATGGGAATTCAACACGCCCATCATCTATAACGAGTCGCTGGGCGCCATCATTCATCAACTGGAACTGGCCACCCTTCCGGGCCGCGTGCCACTTGGCGCTGACCCAGTGGTGTGGACCTCGTATTCTATCGACGGGGTGACATGGGGCCAGGAGCGCGCCTGCCGCATCGGAAAGCAGGGCGACCGCACCAAGCGCACCACATGGCTCAACTGCGGCTCCATGCGTAACTGGCGCATTCAGAAATTCCGCGGCACCAGCGACGCGCATGTGTCCATTGCGCGGCTTGAGGCGAAAATGGAGGCGCTCAATGGCTAGAATCGGGCGTGACGTACTCAAGCAGTTCCTACCCAACCATGAAACGATTGTGGCCTTCGAAAAGCTGCTGAAGTTCATGGACGATTCGCCAAGCGACTTCGAAGAACTACTGGCGCTGGTGAGCAGCATTAAGAGGGTCAACGTGGCCGACATTTCCGCCAGGTTGAATAGCCTGGAAGTGCCGACGCCACGGAGCGGGCAAGATGCACGGCTCGCAGCAAGAACAGCAGAACTTGAGCAAATGCCGCTGCAGTCTGCCAACCTCTCAAGCATCCTTCAGCGGCTGTCGGCACTGGAGGCGAACCAGGCAAGGCGCGAAACCCAAACCGCACTGAACCAGCGGATTACCAAAATCGAAAACTTTTTAGGGATCTAAAATGGCACTCTCCTTCACCCCTCTGTTTGACCCGAAGCAAGTAAATAACGCTGCTGTCGATACGCTCTTTACCGTCAGCGGGTCATCTACGGCCAACATCGCGCGCAATATCCGCATCCGTTTCGCCAACACAACAGCTTTGCCGGCCACCATCAAGGCGTGGGCAATCCCATCTGGCGAGACGGCCGTCGATGAAAACGTGTGTCTTCCGGCTGTAACGGTGGCTGCAAACGACTACATCGACGTGGATATCCCTGTGCTTAAGTCGCTCGGCTTCGTGCAGGCCCAGGCCGGCACCGCCACCAGCATCACGGCGTCGTTCCTGGATGGCTTCGTGCAAGGATAGTCTGTAACTATCTTGTTTTCCGCTGTCAATAGTTTCTAGATATAATCCCCGACACGCGCCCGGCAGGCGCGAGCTGAGTTTTTAGGCGCCCAGCGGCCGAAACCACCCCAGGACGGGAGAGTTTTATGCTGTTGGACGCCCAACAACCTCAAGAACAGAAGGCCGCTGTATCTGGCCAAGTCGCCACCATGCGCGACCTGATGCATTACGACCCCGAAGCGGGCGTTATCACCTTCAACCACGGCGGCGCAGCCACTGCACTGGTGCGCGAGTTCATCCGTTCCATGCAAACGGGCCTGAGCGGCCTACCTGGCGCGCTGGAAGGCCTTCCTGTCGAGCAGATCGCTATTGATGGCATGGTCGCGCGCACGATCTTCATCCCAAAGGGGATGCTGTTGGTGGGCAAGGTGCACAAGCTGGCTTGCCTGAACATTGTTCTCAAGGGCGACATCAGCATCTTGACGGAAAACGGATCGGGCCGGCTTGTTGCCGGTCAACAGGCGGTATCCCCCCCAGGAATTCAGAAAATCGGCTTTGCCAATGATGACACCGTGTTCATGAACGTGTTCCGCACGGACGAAACCACGCTGGAAGGCATTGAAGACGCTATTGCATGGCCTGACCTTGCGGCGTTTGACCGCCACTTGGCCCAGGCTACCCCCGTAATCGGAAAGGATTAACCATGTCTATTTTTGCTGCTGGCGCGGCCATTGTCGGAACTGTTGGCGGTATTTGGTCAGCCAGGAAAGGGGCGCAGGCGGCACAGTCGGCCGCTGATTCGCAAAGCGAAAGCGCGCAGCTCGGTATCGAGGAACAGCGCCGTCAGTTCGATGCCATCCAGAAGCTGCTGTCGCCGTATGTGAATGCCGGCCAGCCTGCCCTAACCGGCCAACAGGACTTGCTTGGCCTGAATGGGCAGCAGGCGCAGCAGGGTGCGATTAACGGCATCCAGAATTCAGCGCAGTTCGGCGCGCTGGCTCAGCAGGGCGAGAACGCCATCTTGCAAAACGCATCTGCCACCGGTGGGCTGCGCGGCGGGAACACCCAGGGCGCGCTTGCCCAGTTCCGGCCGCAGCTCTTGAATCAGCTGATCGACCAGCAGTATGGCCGGCTGGGCGGGTTGGCGCAGATGGGCCAAGCATCGGCGGCCGGCGTCGGCGCGGCAGGGCAGCAGACGGGCAACCAGATTACCGACCTACTCGCACAGCAAGGGGCGGCACAGGCAGGCGGGCAACTCGCACAGGGCCGCGCATTCGGCCAGATGGCCAACTCATTTACTGGCAACCTCGGCACATTCATCGGAGCGAAATTCTAATGTCCCCAATCGACTACAGCGGCGCGTTTGCTGCACAAGACCCATCGGCTACGCTGATGGAAGGCATCAAGAACGGCGTGGCCATCCGCGGCATCCAGGACCAGCGCGCGCTTGCCGAACAGGCCAAGTTGCGGGACGCTGCCATGCGTGCTGACCTGGCCGAACTGAGCGCGAACCCGACCGCTGCCAAGATCGGCCAGTACAGCCTGAAGTACCCGCAGTTGAGCGAGCAGTTCAAGCGCAGCTATGACATGTTTGCGCCCGAAGAAAAGGCCGCAAAACTGAACGAGGCAACGCAGATTTTTACGGCGTTCAACAGCGACAAGCCAGACGTGGGCCTGCGCCTGATGCGCGACAAGGCCAAGGCGCTGCGCAATGCTGGCGACGAGCGCGGCGCCGGCGCAACCGAGGCCATGGCCCAGGTGTTCGAAATGGATCCGAATTTCGCCAAGGTCAACATGGGCAACATGCTGGCCGCAATGGCTGGGCCTGAGAAATTCGCGGCTGCATACGGCAACATGGGCGACGAGGCCCGCGCCAAGGAGCAGGCGCCTGCTACCCTGTCGAAAGCCGAGGCCGAAGCCATGAAGGCCGGCGTAGAAGCTCAGGTTGCGCAGGATACGGCCGGCATCAAGGTACAGCAGGCCAGAGAGGACGTAGAGACGACGCGGGACAAGCGCCGCATTGCCCAATTGGACACCGAGATTCAGCAAGCCGACAGTGAAACGAAGCGCGGCCAGCTCATTCTGGAGCGCGACAAGCTGATCGATTCGCAGCGCCTCAAGGCCCTAGAAACAGGCGAGGCGGCACAGTCGCAGGTCGATAGCGCCCAGCACGCCCTGAACACGATTTCCAGCCTTCTTGCTGACCCGCTGATGAAGGACACCACGGGCAACACCATTGCGGGCATTGGCACCGGCATTGGCCGCCTTCTGGCCTATATCCCCGGCACCGAGAATAAAGACTTCCGGGGGCAGCTTGAATCGCTGAAATCTCAAGTCTTCCTGCCGGCCGTCCAGCAAATCAAGGGTATGGGCGCGCTGTCGAATGCCGAGGGCGAGAAGCTGACCGCCGCGGTGGCCGCGCTCGATCCTGACATGAGCAAGACGGCGTTTCGGAATGCCATGGGCGTGGTTGAGCGCTACATGACCAAGGGTCTGCAAAAAGGGCTGTCCAGCAAGGCCATTCCGGTGCAGGGCGGCGGCTTTGTTGTCAATCACCCGACCTTCGGCCCGGTAAAAGAAGGCGACGTGAACCGCCTCATGAAGCAGTTCCCCGGCGCCACGCGCGATCAGGTGCTGCAATACCTCAATTCCACGGGGGCAAAATAATGGCCGGCAAGTTCCCCGAGGCATACACCGACCCGCTGTATTCCACGCTTGATTCTGGCAACGAAAGCAAGCTCGGCCTGCCGGTGGGGCTGCTGTCGTCCATCCGCACGGCCGGCGAGAAGTCGAACGCCAGCGCCACCAACAAGCTCGGCACCTCGTCGCCGTACCAGTTCATCCCGGCCACGCGCAAGGCAATTCTGGACAAGTACGGGATTGACGTTCTGCTCAGCCCTGAGAACGCTTCAGAAGGCGCTGGCCTACTGCTGAAAGAATCGCTCGATCGAAACGACAACAATATCGAGCGCGCGGTGCGCGAATACCACGGCGGCACGGACCCGGATAACTGGGGGCCAGTCAACAACGCCTACGCCAAGCGCGTGTTGGCAGCACAGAGCGGCGCCAAGTCTGCAGCGCTCAGCAGCGGCTTTGCCAAATTCATGGCCAACAACCCGGCTATTCCGGCCAATCGCAGCCTGTCCGCACCCACGGCGGCCGAGAGTGTGGCGCCTGTGTCGGCAGAAGCCCCGGCAACCGACGCCATGGCCGCAGGCTTCGGGAAGTTCCTTCAGCAGCAGCAAGCGCAAACCACGGCAAAGACCGCGCAAGCAGCCACAGCACAAGCAATGCCAGCCGAACCTACCTTCGTGGACAAGTTGATCGGCGCCGGCGAGGCGGGCTTGACCCTAGCCACTGGTGCAACTGGCGGTACCGTGGGCATGTTGGGCGGCTTCATTGGCGGCGTTCCTGCTGCGATTGCAACCGGTGAAATTGGAAGCCAAGAGGGCGTGCGCAACGTCGAAGAAGCAACTTTTCAGGGCATGCGGGGCTTGACCTACCAGCCGCGCACGCAGCTTGGCCAGGAATACGCTGGCAACGTGGGCGAAGTAATGATGCAAGCCGTGCCAGCGCTTCCGCTGACGGCCGAAATGAACGCCATTGGGCGCATTGCTGCGAACGCTGGGCGCGCTGGCCGCGTGGTGGGTGGCGCGGCAGCTCAAGCTGCTACCGACCGCATGAGGGCGGCAGCGCCGAACGTCGCCGCCCGGGTTGACCGGGTGATGCGCCGGAACCCAGCCCCCGACGCCGCCCCGGCCGCCGTACCCGCTGCCGCAGCGATGACCCCGGAGCAGATCGCGCGCTTGGCCCAGCTGGACGAACAGGTGGCCGGCGCCCCGTCGCGCCCAATCACGGCCGCTGACGGCACCCCGCTGGAACTGCCTGGCCGTGCACCGCGCCGCCTGAGCGAGGCCGAGGCAGCAGAGCAAGCAGCATTGCAGGCCCAGCGAGCCGCCCAGGAAGCCGCAGACGCCGCGCCAGCGATTCCAGCCGCAGATACTTCAACGCCGACGCCCGGAACGCTTGGCAGCGCTGGCGCGGCAGGTACCGACATGCTGGCGCAGCGCCGCGAACTGGCCGGAAGGGTAGGCATCGAGCCGACCTATGGCCAGTTGACCCGCGACCCGCAGAACCTTCGCTTCGAAGCCGAGATGGCCAAGGGGCCGCAGGGTGCCAAGCTGGTGGAGCGATATTCGCAGCAAAACGCGCAGATGATGCAGCACTTTGACAACCTAGTGGACATGACCGGGGCGGAAGCTGCCGACTTGGCCGGGGTTGGCCGCGCGGTCGATAGCGTGCTGCGCAAGGAACTGGCGCGCGACAAGAACGAAGTGCGGGTGGCATACCAGAAGGCAGACAAGTCGCCCGAGGCTGCGGCGCCCGTGGTGCTGGAAGACGCGGTACAGTTCCTGAACGAAAGCGCCCCGGACCAGGCTGTCTCCCCGCTGCTGGTAGCCGCCCGTTCGCGCGCGCTGAAGCTTGGCGTAGCCAAGGAGGGCGCAGACGGCGAACTGGTGGCCATCCCTACTACCGTCAAGAATGCTGAATTGTTCCGCCGCGCCGTGGGCAGCGCTACCGACTTCGAGCCGACCAATATCCGCAACTCGGCAATCATCAAGGGCGCCGTGGACACCGCGACAGAAGCTATCGCCGGCCCGATGTACCGCAGCGCGCGCCGCCTGCGCGAGAACTTGGGCAACAAGTACGAGAACCGGGGCATGGTGGCCGACCTGCTCAACAACAAGCGCGGGATGAAGGACCGGAAAGTGGCTGTTGAGGACGTTTTCAAGCGAACCATCTTGAACGGCACGCGCGAAGAATTGAGCCACCTTCGTAGCGTGCTGCAGGCCGGTGGCGATACCGGGAAACAGGCCTGGAAAGAATTGCAGGGCGCCACGGTCAATTGGATCAAGGACGAGGCTTTTACCAACACGGCCAGCGATGCAACCGGGAAAACGATCCTCTCGGTTCCGAAGCTGGCCAATGCCGTCAAGAAGCTGGAGCAGGGCGGCAAGCTGAAGTTTATCTTGGGCGGCGAGCAGGGCGCCCAGCACATGCGCGACCTGGTGGACCTGTCCAAGGTGATTTACACGGCACCGCCTGGCGTTATCAACCACTCCAATACCGCGAGTGTGCTGCTGGCTGCGCTGACCGAGGCTGGCGCTGTCGGCACTATGACCGGGTTACCTGTTCCTGTTCTGTCCGCCCTGCGCGCCTTGTCTGTGCATGCCAAGAACAGGGCAATTCAGAAGCGAATCGATGCGGCGCTTTCAGGGCGGGACTACAAAGCCCCTAAAAACCCAGCTACTTTTTAACGTATCACAGAGGAATAGGAAACATCATGCTTCCAGTAGAACCGCCATTCAAGATTTACACGGGAACAGACGGCAAAGCGTTGGACCGTGGGTACATTAATCTTGGCGAGCAAAACGAAAACCCTATCACCGCCCCTGTTACGGTGTACTGGGACCAAGAGCTGACGCAGCCAGCAGCGCAACCGCTTCGCACGGTCAACGGCTATATCGTCCGCGCCGGCACGCCAGCAAACATTTTCGTGGATGGCGATTATTCCATTCTGGTTCGTGATTCCAAAGGCCGCCAGGTGTTCTATGGACGGGACTCGCAAGACTTTAACATCGGCAGCATTATCCTGATCGCTCTCGGGCTGCCAGGCGGCGCCGCCAATATCGGTGGCGGGGCGCAGGTTGTCTCCACCATTGCGGGCCTGCGGTTGCTGAAGAAAACGAAGCCTTCAAAGAGCGCCATCGTTACCGGCTATTGGGCTGAAGGCGACGGCGGCGGCGGCCAGTATTATCTTGACGTAAGCGACAACGTCAGCACCGACAACGGCGGGACAGTGATCGTTGCGGCCGATGGTGGCCGCTGGAAGCTTCAGCACACCGGCTCCGTAAATATCAAGCAATTTGGCATGTTGGCAGACTGGGATGGCGCAACAGGTACGGACAACGGCCCCAAGTTCCTGGCGATGATTGCTGACGAAGATGTCACGACCATTACCGGCGCGCTCGGTTCCTACTGGTTCGGCTTCATTACCGGTGATACCGTGGCGTTCCCGATTACCCGTGACATCGACATTGACTGGTGCAATGCCGACCTTGTGTGCACTGGCGACAACACCGGAGCGTTTGCCTCGACGGTGTTCTGCCGATTCACGGATTGCCACACCTTGATGCGCAACTACACATTCGAAGACACAGCGTTTTTGTTTGCTGGGCCGAGCCGGGGCGTCATGCCAATCCTGATCCTTGCTGATGCCGAGGATACTTACGGCCACAGCATCGGCCCTTGCCGCGTAAAGAAAGGCCAATCGCTGATTACCGCGGCCTCATTAAATCCAATGACTGCACGCAGCCGCAAGATTTCTCTGGTTGGCGCGTGCAGCGGGGACCAGGTGTACTACGGGATTAACCTGGCCAATAACGGCGACTCGGTGGACGGTAGTTTCCGGGTCAATGAAAGCAATCGGGCGCTGTTTATCTACGGCGTGGACGGCTGCGATGTTGAATTTACGGCCGAATTTGGACAGCCGGCGAGCGCGAACATGCTCATTTCTAATTCTGGCACCGGGTACCCGATGACCAGCAATATCAAAGTTCGCGCGAAGTATAACGTTCTGAACGGCCCATTTGTCATTGCCGACCAACCGACAGCAAACGGCAGCGGGGTGTATGAAAATTTAGACATCGTGGTCATGTTCGAAAGCCTCGGCACGAACATTACGGCCAGCGACCCGATCATCCGAATTGGCGCTTACGCTGTCGATGGAACGCTTTACACCGTCGAAAAAACCGTATCCACAGCAAATATCTCAATCGACATGCGCGTGAATGCCGCAATCGGCAACCTTGACGTCCCAATCCAGGTGTACACGCCATCGCCAAATTATGGCTTACTGATCCTGACAAAGGAAAGTCAATACAACCGCTTTTACCTGTTCCCACAGAACGCGGCAGGCGCTTACATGGGCCCAGTGTTGGAAGTAGACGGACGGGTATTCCGCTCCGTCAGTGGCGATTTGACGGCGGCAACGGCCGTTGTTGTGCTCCCTTCCAAGTACCTTTCACCGGTCAACAGGAACACGGAGATTACCGGCAACCTTCGTGTGCAAGCAAGGAACGGCGTAGGCGGAGGGGTCTATACAATCCGGGAATACCTTATTATCGGGCAGCTAAACAGCTTGGGTGAATTCACGTTCATTCAAAGCTCACTGACAGGCGATAATTCAACTGGTGGCATCAACCCGATTTTCACAATTGATGGTGTAGCCGGTGGCTTGCGGGTAAGCTCGACTCTGTACACCAATGCGTTCGCTCAATTAACAGCTTCGTTCTCGTCGCTGTAGCAATTTCTACAACCAAGAAAGGGAAATTATGTATCATTCGAAATGCAATATGGCGACAGGCGGCAAAGGAAAAACCCGGCCAACCAAAGAGCCTGTACCGGCGCCTAAGAAAAAATGAAGCGCAACAGTTGGGTGGCAAGGCTGACATATGGCTTTGTCCTCTGGCTAGCTGGCGTTATGCACCACATTATTGTGCAGAACGTCAGCAATACACCAGAAGGAATGCTGGTGTACCACACGTCAGCGGCAGCAACCGATTACATGCTGCTGATTTGTTCCTCTTCCTTCCTGTATGGCCGCCTGGCCGATGACATGCAGATGTTCTGCTTGTTCTCGATGGTGGTCAATTTCACAGGGTGGGTTTTGTACTTGGCCTATGCCCCGCCAATTTCGTATAACTATGCGATTGAGGTATTAGGCTATGTGCAGTACGCAAGACTTATTTTGGTGGGCATCCATGGGACTGATCGTGCTAGGGACTATCTCTTTTGCGGTCATGATCCTATCGGCCCGGAACTACATCATGAAAAGGCGAAACGATGAATTATCGCGAAGAATTGCAAGCCGCCGTCGAGGCCGTAGCGACAAACCCTAAGGTTACGATGGGGGTGTCTGCCGCTACTGCATCGCTCGGCGTGGCGTCTGCTGCGGAGATTATCAGCGGCGTACTGTCAGGGCTTGCAATCCTGGCCGGCATCATTGCTACAACCTTGCTCGCTCGGGTGCATTGGGCGCTGTACAAGAACCACGTGTTGCAGAACAAAATCCTCCGCCAGCAGTTTATCGAGCTTGGCGGCAACCCTGACGAGATTGAGCCATGACCCCACTCCGACTGCTTATCACCGCCATTATCCCGGCCCTCACTGAGCTGGAAGACAGCGGCATTCAAGACACCCCGTCCGCTCGCCGCATGCTTGTGGCTATCGCGCTCCAAGAATCTGGCCTTGCCAACCGTCGCCAAGTCGTCAGCGGGGGCGCTGAGAACGGCCCTGCGGCCTCGTTCTGGCAGTTCGAACAGGGTGGTGGCTGCAAGGGCGTCCTGGGCCACCACGCAAGCGCCAAGCGCATGCTGAAGGTTTGCAACGAGTACAACGTCATGGCCACGCCCGCGGGCCTGTGGGAGGCCATGCGGTACCAAGATATCGTTGCAGCCTGCGCCGCCCGCCTGCTGCTCTACACGCTGCCAGGCGCCCTACCAACGACAGCAGAAGAAGGATGGAAGCAATACATTTCCGTATGGCGGCCAGGCAAGCCGCACCCACAAAAATGGCAGGCCAACTGGGATGCCGCTGAACGTCTTATCAAGGAGTTCGCATAATGGCACCGCTTATCCCAATCGCAATGCAGCTTGCGCAGTTCGCGCCAAGCATCATCAAGCTTCTGACCGGCAGCAGCAAGGCGGCAGAGGTGGCCGGCCATGTGGTCAACATCGCGCAGACGGTCACTGGCACCACGTCGCCGGAAGCGGCCGTATCCGCGATCCAGGCCGATCCCGGCAAGATGCTGGACTTCCAGCTGGCCATGATGGACAAGCAGCAGGCGCTTGAGACTGCCTACCTGGGCGACGTGCAGAACGCGCGCGGGCGTGATGTAGAACTGGCCAAGGCTGGCCAGGTCAACTACCGGGCAAATGCGCTGGCCGGTGGCGCTGGCCTACTGGTGATTGGCTGCCTGGTCATCGTCGTTTGGGCAAGCCAGATGGACGACTTTGCCAAGGCCACCATCACCCTGATTCTCGGACGCTCGCTTGGCTGGATCGAACAAATCTTCTCGTTTGAGTTCGGCACCACGCGGGCGAACAAGACCAAGGATGACACGATCAACAACCTGACGAAATAAAAAAAGCCCGGTTCGAAGCCGGGCTTTTTCTTTACTGGCCGCGCCTGGAGTTTAGCCAGACCATCAGTAGGAATATTGCAATAGGCGCTAGAGCAATCAGGCCGATGGTGAGTTCATCGAGTAGTTCAGCGGTCATGGCTTGTCTCCCTCTGGCTGTATGGCGGCGACTGGTGGCGCTGGCAGTAGTTGGTAGTGCGTTGGGATAGCGCTGCCAATGCCGCAATATTCATCGCGCACCGTGTCGGGCTTATCGCCGCTGCGCTGCCAGTTCTGCCAAGCTGGAAACCAATACGCCTTCTCAACTTTATTCCAAGGCGCGCCCAAATACAGCAGCACCTCCGTGCCATCCTTCGGCGCTGTCTCAATCGGCTGCCACCCTGCCGCGCTGTCAGTGCTCGGTGCGCGATCCGGGGCGGCTCCACGCTCGGCGAGGAAGTCGCCTACATCAGATTCGAGCACGGCAGCCAGCGCCTTGATGGGATGCTCGACATGCGGCGGGCGTTCGTATGCGCGTGGCAATCGGCGGTACAGCCACAGCATCACGTTGAGGGCTTCGGCGGCAACTCCCCCGCCTCGCTCGTGCGTTCTGGAGCGGCAATTTCCAGCGCTTCCAACTTTTCGGCCTGCTCGCTTATGATTCGGTTTGCAGTTTTGATTGCTGCATTCTGCCGTTCGATAAAGGCATGTTGGCCCTTCATTATTTCGGCGGCCTTTTGCAATTCGCTTTTCCCCACTGGCGCAGCTTGTACAGCCGGGGCGGTGATATCGACGCCCATCAGCATGTTGCGGCCCCATAGCTCTGCGCTTGCATCGGGCGCAGCTTGCACAGGTGCTGGCGGGGCGTTGAGCAGTTTTTCCACATCGGAAAGTCGCACAAAGGTATCGTGGCTGCCGTCAGCTTGAAGCCACCAACGGTCAAGCGTCTCAGTCGCATCGCCAGCCGGTTGAGTAGCTGCGCGCTCAGTGGCGGCCAGGGCGGCGCGTGCTATCTGACGCATAGGCAATTCAGGATAAGGCGCGCTGCATTCCGCGATTTTGGTGAGCGCTTCCCGCAGGATCGCGACTGGGGTTTTTGTGGTTTCAGTGGTCATGCTGGTTCCTTGGTTGCGCGGCGGTTCATGTTCTGGTCTTTGAGGATTTCGGTGTAGAGCTTGATGGTCAGGCCAAGCACACCGAGATTAAGCAGGAGGATAAGCAGGCAGGCGACAAGCATCACTCCCCCTTCGCCGTTGTATTGCCGGCCAGGTGAGCTGCGATGGCGCTGTCGAAGTACGCACAACTTTCACTTGCGCAGCCTGATTCTGACTGGCACCGGCAAAGCCGATACCCCAGCGCGCACGGAATCGTTGGCTCATCTTCGATATCCGCATCCGTCAGTCCCCGCGCTGCTGGCGGCGTCGGTGCTGCTGCTGGATCAATGGCGGGGGCGATGGTGCTGGCGGCAGGTGTGTCCGACCATGACCAAGTAACGCGCCCATCCTCATCGTCTATTTGCGGCATCACGACACGCATCGTGCGGTTGCTGCCACGGTAGGCGCACAGCACTTCAACTTCGTGATCTTCACCGCGCATCATGCAGTTGGACGCGTAGTTATTGGCGAAGTCTTCAGGGCCGTCGCCGTAGCAATTTTCCGCGTCCTCGGCGTCCCAAAGCATGGTCGGCTCGTCGGTCACCCCGCCCGCTTCCTCATTCGGCACCGCCTGCAAGTCGGTCGGCTTGGCCTGCTCTTGCTGCGACGCCTGCAGTTTTTTAATAGCGCCAATCACATGGCCTTGTTCGACGACGGCGATATCGAGTCCGAGTGCAGCGATGATTTCGCACATCTTTGCGGACTCGGCCTGTACGGCGCTCCGCAGCGTTGCGATGCTGGCCTGCTCTTGAGTGGCATCAGCAATTGCGCTCTTGATGCGCGGCTGGAGAGTGCGAATTTCCGCGATAATTTCGGATTCGTAAGTTGAAGTGCTTGCGCATGCCGCGATGTATTGCGTGAATTCGAGCATGTCGCTCAGAAGTTGGTTATTCATGATTTGGCCTAGTTTTATTTGCAAGAAATGAGAAGGTCAAGGCGGTCACAAACCGCGTTATAGTATTTGCGGATATTGGGATCGCTGGCATCGCGCTCAGCACGCAATGCGTAGAGTGTCTTGCGCAAATCCAGCGGCTTCACGCTTTCGGTTACTGGTTGCGTGGATGGTGTCGGCAATGCTGGTGCATCGCTGCTGGCCTGCTCTTGGGCGGCTGGTGCATCGTGCATCGAGCGACCAGTCATTGCAGCCAGATAGCCCTGATACGTGTAGACGGTGCGATCTTGCAGGTAAGGGCGCACGTAGCCGTCGTATGGGACGCCGCCGACCGACAGCACTTTCACCTTCGCCGGGCGCAGATCGTATGTGCCGTCCTTCGCCGCCCATGCCTCGAATGCGGCCTTGTGGTCGCTGCTGGCCTGCTGCGCGAGGGCTGGGGCTGCAAGGGCGTGAGCTTCTTCGACGGCGCGACGAATGGCACCCATCATGTCGGCACCGCCCTTTACAGCATTGACGAAGGCCCGCACCGCACCTGCTACCTGCGCATCGGTTACGGCCAATTCGGCGCTCTGGATGGGCGCTGGCCGGTACAGCGGCATGCCCGTGTCCTCACCGACCGGCATCGCCTCGTGCGGCACGCCCTTGTTGTCGTAGAACGGGCCCAGCGCCGCGCCTTGCGGTAGCGACACCTCTTTCGTTGGATTGGTCAACTCCCTGCACTTCGGGTCGTGGGCCGTGCCCGCTGGCGCACAGCAAAATACGCAGCTCATTCCGGTCGAGCGTTTCAATTCTTCCATGTCGTTCTCCTGTGGGGCGCGCCAGCTGGGCCAGCGCGCCGATTTAATTACAATGCCCGGATGGCGTAGTAGACCGCTTTCGTGGCCTGCATATCGCCGCGCGCGCTGTGGGCGCCGTCGAAGTCCTTGCCGAAGAAATGGCGATATGCCTCGGTCAGCTTCGCCGTTTTCTTCTTCTCGCCGGACGGGCGCGCGTCGTTGATGATCTTCGTGCTGTTCGCCTGGGTGCAGTAGGCCGCGCCCGCCTTCCAGTAATCCGCAAACGATACCTGGCCGGCGCTGGTCTGCATGTCTTCGCCCGACCAGAACGGACAGCGCATGATGGCGATGCGCAGCATGCGCATGTCGAAGCTTTCATTGTGGCCACAGCGCAAATCCGCGTTGCACCACAGTTCGAGGAACGATTCCAGCGCCGACTTGATGGGTACGCCGTAGCGCTCGGCGTGGTCGGTGGTGATGCCGTGGATGGCCGTCAGCTCTGGCGTAATGATCCAGCCTTCGGGCCGGATCAGCAAGTCGACCGAGCCCAGCACCTGGCCGGTTTCTTCGACGCACAGCTCCGCGGCAATTTGAGCGATGTGCGGTTGGCACGGGTCGTTGCTGGGCTTGGAGAACTGGACCAGGCCGTCCGACTCTGTGTCGTAGAAAAGTATGGTCTTCATGCTGCCGCCTGTTCGCGCACGCCAGCGATCATGCCGTCTTCGACCCAGTACGCGGTGATGGTGTCGGCCAAGTCGGTGGGCAGCGTCTTCAAGGTGCCGAACAGCAGAACGGTATCCATCACATCGTTAAACGCCAGGCTGTCGAGCCATTCCAGGCACTGCGCGCGGCCCGGAAGGTCCAGCACGTCGAAGCGGTCCAGCATCAGGATGCGCAGGCCCGACAGCTCGGCTACCACTTCCGCGATCATGGCGTCGGCGCGCCACTGCTCGGACTCGCTCAAGAGCTGGTACGGGCGGTCATTGGCGGTGATGGCCATGTCCTTGGCAATGCTGACCGTCATCCAGCCGCTATCGATCGATGCTTGGTCGAGCGCGGCGTTGACCGGCTCCAGCGCCTCTTCCAGCATTTCGGCGGGGATGCCATCGGGCGCCAGCGCGTCGGCCACCTTGGTCCAGGCCACCACGTCGTTGTGGTGCCCCAGCGCCTGCTTGGTCTTGCCGGCAGCAGACTGGCGCGCCGCGGTGGCCGCCACGATGTCGAGGCGCTGGTTCTCGGCGGCCTGACGGTCGGCGCGTGCCTTCTGCAGCAGACCATCCACCTCCGCGATCTCTGCCGATGCGTCCACGGCTTCATCAGCGGGCGCCAGCGCGTCGTACTGGGCTTTCGCCTGCGTGGCGCTGTCCAGATCGCGCTGCAGGTTGCTGGCCCGGCTCTTGAGCAGCGCCAGCCCTTTTTCACGCTCGGGCAGCGCGGCCGGGGCTTCGGTGTCGATCTTGGCGCCCAGCTTGCCGTGTTCCTTTTCGTAGCGCGTGACCAGCAGCATGGCGTCGGCGGCCAATGGGTGATCGTTTTCCTTTGCAAAGTCGGCCAACAACTCCGCCATGTCGTGCACCAGCCCGATTCGCGCGGTGCCAGCGGCGCGTTCGCGCAGCGCCACGACGCCCGGCTCAAATTCCGCGATGTCCACCTTGTTGCGCTCGATCAGGTCGCGCAGGTTGTCGACCTTTCCGGCCGCTTCGGACAGGCTGGCGCGGCGCGCGGCGTTGTCCTGCGACGTGCGCGCAATCGACTTGATGTTGCCCAGGCTTTCCAGCAGGCTGGCGATGTTGCGGTCCAGGCTGCCCACCTTCTCGGCCAGCTGCGCAGCGTCGCCAGCAGGCAGATCCGGCACCGGCGCTTCCCATGCCGGCGCTTTGACCGCGCCATAGGTTTCGCCTGTCAGCGCGCGCCATGCGCCCTTGGCTTCGGTGGCCTTGGCCTTGGCGTGGTCGCACACGCTTGGGAACCCCGTGCGCAGCAGCGGCAGCACCGCGTCGATCTTCGCTTCTTCGCACGCCCATTTCTCGGTCAGCATGCGCGCCTTGACCACGCTGGCGCTGGGCTTGAGCTTCGTCAGGCCGAACAGGAAGGTGCGGCGCTCGTCGGCGGTCATTTGCGCGAAGCGCTGGCCGTACAGCGCCACCCGCATGGCGTCGGTAATTTCCGGGCCGACGAATTCGCCCTTGGGCATATTGAACGCGAAGCCCTTGTCCGGGTCGTTGTCGATGCCGATGTGCGCGCCGCCCGCCTTTTCGGTGCCGTGCACCAGCTTGCTGAATTCCTTCTTCAGGTTCACGTCGCGCACGGTGTCCTGGGTGATGGCGATGCGGACAGCTTCCTGAATGCTGCTCTTGCCGCTTCCATTCATGCCCGCGAACAGGGTCACGACGGTGGGGAGCTTGACGTTGATGCTTTGGATGCCCAGCAGGTTGTCGATTTGTACTGTGGTGATTTTCATTGTGTGCCTTGCAAAGAGTAGGGGCGAAAAAAAAGGATTTATGAGCGCCCTCCCGTTGCCGGGTTGGTCTAAGTGGTTGGTACCACCCAGGGCGCACATAAATCCTTACCAAATTTGCTATCGGAGACCAAGCCGACAGCGAATCATGCCATTTGATACGGTTTAGCGCAAGAACTATTCGACTTCGGCCGCCTTGCGGCTGGCGCGCTTTGCCTTCGGCGCCGGGGCCGCGTCGGCTGGCGCTTCCGCCTTTGTCACGCGCTTAGGTTTTGCATCTGCCAAGATTTCATCGCACTTTTCGATGGCAGCATCGATGATCTTTTCTTGCACCTGCAGCACCATGTCGGTCGGTGGCGCTGCCAGGAACAGGCTTTCTGCTTCCACGCGCGCAGCGCTGTGCGGGGTCTTCGTGATCAGCTCGACCTGCTCGAAGTTGTCGGGCTCTTCCTCTTCGTCGGCGCATTCCAGCGTGATGGGCACGACCTGGTTGAGCACGCGCATCAGCTTGGCGATGGCTTCCTCTTCGGGCTTCGAGAACTGACAGCGGAATTCCCACTCCACCGTGCCGCCTTCCTTCATGGTCAGCTTGAATTTGTTGGTCTTGCCGCCGCCCAGGATCACGTCGTGCGCAGCGTCTTCGGCGTCGTGCACGCGCAGCTTGGTACGCGGGATTTCCAGGTCGTAGGACTGCTGGCCCAGCATCGGGAAGCGCAGGTGCGGCATGTGGTCCGGGTTCACCAGGTCGCGCGTTTCGTTGGCGCGGTAGAAGGCCGCGCGCAAGTCGGGATGAAGCTTGGCCAGCAGGTTGTTGGCGCTGCTGAATTTAAATTTCAGGTCGCAGGCCGCCTCGCGCTCGTCGCCGTGCATTTCTGTCCTGATGTTCAGGTTGTCGAGCAGGCAGCGCTCGCGCACCAGGTTAAATAATTCAATTTCCATGGGTGGTTCCTCTTGGGTTGGTGGGTGAAACGATTATTCGGGTGCCGATGCAGCGCGGCGCGTGCGCTTGGCGCGCTCTGGTGCCTCCTGCTTGGCGTCGGCGGCGGCCGGCTTGTCCTGCAGCTCGGCCATGCGGGTGCGGTACATGGCGTTCAGCTCCCGGCGCAGGCTGGCATTGCCCACGTTGTCGATCAGGTCTTGCGCGTCGGCCAGTTGGTTCAACGTCAGCGACTTGTGGATGGCCGCGGCGGTGCTTTCGTATGCCTGCGACACCTCGGGCGTCAGCACTTCCTTGGCCGGCTTCTCAGCGTGGGCCGGTTCGGCGCCAGCGGGTGCCGTGGTGTCTTCCGGCTGCTTGTCCACCACCACGGTGGTTTCGACGGTCTCGGCGTCCGGGTGCTTGTCTTCGCGCTTGTCGCTGGCGGCGGCGCGCATCTCATCCAGATTGGAGGCGGCGTACTGCCCGTTTGGCTGCCGCTCGACATCGATCGTCGCCATGTCCTGCGCCTCCTCGGTCGACCGGCCCATGCCCATCACCACGTCCGGCGCGTGGATGTTGCCGAAGTAGGCGCCCGAGCGGTACAGCAGCATCAGGTCTTTCATGTCGGTCTGCCACTTGCTGCCGGACTTCGCATACCAGCCCTCTTCTACCGCCAGTTTCATGCTGACCTTGGGGCCGACGATTACCGGCAAACCGGCTTCCTTGGCCTGCGCCAGCGTGTTCACGCCGCGCGGGAATTCCATACCGTAGGGCAGTGCCCAGGCGATGCACACCCAGTTTTCCAATTCTACTGTGCGCTCCGCCATGTTGAAGCGGTTTTCTTCCTTGTTCCAGCCCAGTTTTTCCTTGTAGTTAGCCTTCAGCATGCCCATGTTCTGGAGGTCGAAACGCAACGGCGTGAAGCGGCGCGATGCGTTGACGGCGGCGATGATGAATTTGCCGGACCAGGACAGTTTGCCTTCGATGATGTTCGCGTTCTGCATCACTGCCGTGATCGACATGCCGACTGCCTGCGCCGTCTCGATGGCCACCAGGCAGTTGCCAAACGCGGAGGGGTTGTCCACCCACTCGACAATCTTTCCGCTGACCTTCTTCGGCAAAACAGCCTGGAAGATGGCCGGCACCGCATCGCTGGTCGAGAACGCGTGTGCGATACGCTGCGCCAGCGCGAAGCCGTTGCGCGAAAACATGTCGATCTTTTGGTCCGGGCCGGTGTCGACGGGCTGGGTTTTCAACTGGGCCAGCGTTTTGGGTGCTGGTGCTTCTGGTGCTTCTGCTTGCTCTTGCATGTGAATCCTTTCGGTGGTGGTTAAGCGTGATATTTGCAGGTACCCCAGCGCGCACAGAAGCGCTGGTCGCATAGTGCTGACTGGTCGTTCGGGGTGAATAGGCCAGTCTTGAAAATGTCGGCGGCCATTTCGATCAGGCCGCGCTCGGTGTCGGTGCCCAGCATCAGCGGGCGCGCGTCGAATATCTTGGACACGCCCACCTGGGTGTTGCTGGTCGTTTGCAGCGCCGTAATCTGCGCGCCGCCTACTTCGTCGTGATCCGTGTGTTCCTTCAAAATCTGGTAAGTGCCCAGCTGCGCGCGCTTGCCTTTCAGACTGACCACGCCGTCGGTACCGATCAGGCGCCCGCCGGTCTTCACATCGTTGATCACCTTGCCGTGCATGGTGCGCACGACGCGCGCCCGGTCCAGGGTGCCTTTCAGGCGAATGATCAGGTTGCCGCCGCAATCGATGTCCAGCGGCGCCAGCGGCTGCTCGACCGACTCGTATTCCATCGTCGGCGCGATCTCGGCGCAGTAGCGCGAATGCAGCTTCAGGCCGATCACCTCGGCCTGTTTCAGCGACAGCTTGGGGTCGCGCTCGATTTCTTCGGTGGGTTCCCACAGCGATTTCACGAACACGTCGGCCGCATCGTAGGCGCTGATCGGGGCCCCGTCAATGCGCGCCTGGTCAAACGCGGCCGTGCTGGCGTGGATGCTGGTGCCGAGCCAAGCGCGCAGGCTGCTGGGGCGGTACAGCTTCATGATCTGTTCGCCTTCAAAGCGGTATGCGCAATCGAACAGCGAGCCGAACGAGGACGCGCGCACCTCCACGATTTTCTTGCTCATGCATCACCCGCTGGCGTGATGCGCTTGACCGGCGGGAAGCGGCGCGCGCGCACTTCCGCGGCGATGGCATGGGCGCGCTCCAATGACGTGGGCGGATACAGGGCGGAGAATTCTTCTAGCGTGATGTTTTTCACCGGCCAAACCAGTGGGAACCCGTAGTCGTTGCGCGTCTCGCTCATAGTCCGGTTCCCCCTACCCAAAACAGCAACCCGTAGGCCATGACCAGCGTGGCGATGATGCCGAGCGCGCAATTGCGGCCACGGCGCGCGATGTCGAGCATATCGCGTTCAGCGTCACACATGCCCAGCGCCGGCATGCGGTTGCAGTCTTCCGCGTAGTGCGACGTGCTGCCGCAGCGCGTGCACAGCAGCGGCCAGCGCACCGAGCGCTTCACGGCGCCACCTGCTGAATCAAGCCGGTGCTGAACTTGCCGTTTTCGAAGTCGACCACGTTGACCATGGCCATGCTTTGGCGCGCCAGCGTGACCAGCATGCGGTCGTAATCCGCGATCAGGCCGCACAGGTCAAGCGCCCAATCAGGGAACGGCGGCTCGCCGCCCTTGGCCATGTCGTCGTTGTACTGCTTGATGGCCGCGCGCGCCACCTTTTCCAACTTGTCGGCGCGCTGCTTGGCCGCTGTATTGAGCATCATGCTGTTCTCCATGTGGTGCGCCGAATTGGCCAGCGCTTCTATTGGCAAAGCCGCCTCGTGGGCGGCCTGCGTGCTGCTGGGCGGGTGGTGTTATTCGTCTTCTTTGAAGCATTCGAGCGCGGCTGACAGGTTGCGTACTTTGCGTTTCAGGTTTCGAATTCCATCGGCCATGTTGAAGGCCTCGCATGCCTTGTTCGCGGCGGCTTCGCTAAAGAACGCAACGAAGTTATCTTCAAACCAAATTTGCCAGTAGCCGCCCGTTTCTTTGTAGAACTGGGAATCCGAGGGGAAGAACTCGACTTCGTATTTTGGTTCTTTGGCCATGATCTGCTTTCAGTAATGCGCCAGCTGGGTGACTGGCGCGGGGTGGATTCGTTTCTATAAGCGTTATCCTACGCACCGTAACCATATCAGTCAACAACAATCTCGTAATTTTATGCACATATATTCGTTGCATCAAGAAAAGAAGAAGCGTAGAATCCGAAACAGCACCACACCCTTTTAACTTCCTGGAACGGACATATGAAAACTACCAAAGAACACCCGCTGCTTGACGCCTTGATCGACGGAGTGACGGTGCGCAACGATGCCGATATTGCCCGCGTGCTGGGCATCGCCGCGCCCCAGGTGAGCAAGACGCGCCACGGCAAGATCGAGGTGAGCGACATCATGCGCGTGGCGATCATGCGCAATTTTAAATGGTCGCTCAAGCGCATTGACGATCTGGCGCCGCCGGCCTCCGTCGAGGAATAGGCTATGCATATCGTCGTGGTTAAGCAGACCGACGAGACGCTGGCAGAGCCTGCTGCCGGCATGGTGCGCCGGTTCCTGTTCGAGTTCTTCGAGGGCGCCACCGAAAAGGACACGCGCGCATGGCGCCGCTTCTGGCGCGCGATGAACGAGGCAACGACCGGTGAGTGCTTCAGTTTCAAGCTTGAGCGCCAGCGCCAGAACTGGCGGCATAAGAAGCACATGGGCATGATCAGCGCGATTTTTAAATCACAGGAACGCCTCGAAGATTTCGAGCAGTTCCGCTTGTGGATAAAAGTTGGCAGCGGCTTCGTGGACTGGTGCGCCGGCCCGCGCGGTGGCGTGTTCCCGGTGCCGAAATCGATCAGCTTCGACAAGTGCACCGAGGACGAATTTATCGCCTTCCACGATGGCGCTGTCGCCTTCCTGCGCACCGAACACGCGGCCAAGTACCTGTTCCCGAATTCGCCCATCTTCCTGGCTGAAACGGGCATCGAAAAAATCCTGTCGAAATACGAAGGGCAACCCAATGAACAATAAACCACGCGAGCGCTGCACCAACGCCACCCGGCAACGCGTCGACAACATCAAGCGGCTGATCGACAACCTGCGCGAGGTCGGCCGCATGCCGCGCGACGACATCTTTTTTTTCCTCTCCATGTCACCATCGGGCGGGCGCAAGTACATTCAGCAGCTGGCCGACGACGCAGTAGTCGTGATTGTGGACTTCGAAGCGGATCAGCCAAAGACGCGAGCCCGCATGCCAATCTACGCGCTGAATCCCCGGCCCGGCCTGGTCGAAGAGTTTCTGCGCACGCTGGACGAAATGCCGAAGAACCTGACGCAGCGCCGCGCGATGGTCGACCACACCGGCACCGTGCCGCGCATGCAGAAGGTGCAGGCCGAGAACGGGCGCCAGGTGCACATGCTGCGCGATGACGTGGAACACAAGCCGCGGTCGGTCAAGTTCCGCATTCCGGCGCCTGACCCGGTGCTGGCCGCGCTCTTCGGCCTGGCCGCGCCGGCTACTGCGGAGTCGCTTCTGTGACTGCCTACTACAACGAATTCGACCCATACGCAGCTACATGGCTGCGCAACCTGATCACTGCCGGGCATATCGCCTACGGCGTGGTCGACACCAGGAGCATAGAAGATGTCCGACCAAGCGACCTCGCCGGTTTCACGCAATGCCATTTCTTCGCCGGGGTTGGCGTCTGGTCGCACGCGCTTCGTGCCGCCGGCTGGCCAGATGATCGACCTGTTTGGACCGGTTCCTGCCCTTGCCAACCTTTCAGCGCGGCAGGCAAAGGAGCTGCGTTTGATGACGAGCGGCACCTATGGCCCCATTTCCACCACCTCATTAAAGTCTGCAAGCCT